>ENA-UOJR01000014-UOJR01000014.1-human-gut-metagenome-genome-assembly--contig:-C115P-NODE-14-length-279276-cov-13.901780_pt1 | contig 279276 bp, 270 predicted proteins | sample MGYA00242354_ERZ723901 | MGnify/ENA metagenome assembly ERZ723901
GGTAACATGTTCAGCTGACCAATACTAATAGATCGAGGGCTTGACCAAAAAAAGATTACTCAAGGATTGCTAAGTTTGTATTCAGTTTTGAAGGTGTAACACATTAATAAAAGAAAGATTTCCGGTGATGATGCGCCTAGGGGACACACCCGTTCCCATTCCGAACACGACGGTTAAGACCTAGGCGGTCGATGGTACTTGGTGGGCAGCTGCCTGGGAGAGTAGATGGTCGCCGGAATCCAATTTCTTTTTTCATGTCAAATCTGTTATGGTGGGTATGGCGCAGTTGGTTAGCGCGCCAGATTGTGGCTCTGGAGGCCGTGGGTTCGAATCCCACTATCCACCCTTTTTATGGGTCATTAGCTCAGTTGGTAGAGCACTGGACTTTTAATCCAGGTGTCCCGGGTTCGAGTCCCGGATGACTCATTTTTCATTTGTGCAGCCGTGGCGGAATTGGCATACGCGCTAGACTAAGGATCTAGTCCGGGTTTCTGGGTAGGGGTTCAAGTCCCCTCGGCTGCAGCGTATGCGCGAGTGGCTCAGTGGTAGAGCATCGCCTTGCCAAGGCGAGGGTCGCGAGTTCGAATCTCGTCTCGCGCTTTTTCTTTCAGCAGTTTGCATTATCGTATATTGGGCTATCGCCAAGCGGTAAGGCACAGGACTTTGACTCCTGCATTCGCTGGTTCGAATCCAGCTAGCCCAGGTATCAAATCCAGCTGATGGTTGGTATAATGGGGTATCGCCAAGCGGTAAGGCAACGGATTCTGATTCCGTCATTCGCAGGTTCGAATCCTGCTACCCTAGTTTAAGAGAGTCTGAAAAGGCTCTCTTTTTCTTTGTATAAAAACAGATTTATGGAATCGTCGGAAGAAATTTCGACGATTTTTTGCGTTTTTTCCAAAACTTTTTTCAAAACGGTTGTCAGATTTCATTATTTTTCAGAGAATAGATAGATAAAGGGAGGAGGGATTGCATGGACGAAAGAAGTCTGCTGACCTTATTACAGAAAAGGCCGAATGAGGGCATGAAGGAATTGATGCGGCAATATATGGGGTATTGCTATTACATTGTGAGAAACAAGCTGGCGGAATTTCCGCAGGAAGACATCGAGGAATGTGTGAGTGATGTTTTTGTGGACGCGTATCGTTATCGGGAAAAGATTGATTTGGAAAGAGGCGGATTTCGTGTATTTTTAGCAACGCTTGCGCGTCGGAGGGCGGCAGATTGCTACAGGAAAAAGGCAGAAAATCTGCCTCTGCACGAAGAAATACAGGAGAATCCGAAGGAGGTATCCTTTGAGGACAGGGAAGTGCTGCTTCAAGCAATTCGTTCCTTGGGAGAACCGGATGAAAAAATATTGATTTGGAAATTTTATTATGGCTATCCGACAAAAACAATTGCGTCTGCGTTAGGGTTAAAGGAGAACACAGTGGACCAGAAGGTGCGGCGTGGCTTGGAAAAGCTGAGAAAAGCATTGGAAGGAGGGGGATTTTATGAAGGATGTATTTGATTATCTGGAGGAGGAAGATCTCCTGCGGAATTTGCCGGAAGCACTGCCGCAGATGGAGGACGAAATAGCGGCAAAGCGAATTGAGAATCTTGTATCGGAACGGATGCAGGCGGAAGCGAAGCAGCAGAAAAAATGGCAGAAAAGGCGGATTTTGATTGCGGCGGTCTGCTGTCTGGTTGCGGTCGGGGCGTTTGCACGCAAGCCGATTGCGGCATATTTCCAGCGTATCCTGCATTATCTGCCCGGTGTTGGGGTTTATATCAACGATACAGACGCGGAAATTTATGAGGTGCAGATTGACAACCCTGTGCAGGAGAAGGACGGCGTGCGTGTGGAGCTGAAAGGCTTTTATTGTGAAAACAATATGCTCAAAGGGGATTTTGTATTCACCGGAGAGGGTTTGCCGACAGAAAAAAATGGCAAAGATGAAATTGTCGATGAATTGTCTGAAAAATATGAAGTCACCTATTATTATGGAGAAAAAAGCAGGGTGATTTGGTTTTCCGGTTGCGGCTGGCATATAAGCAATGAAGGCAAGGTGCTGCAGTATACGCCGCACTGCTCGGAACGGCTTTACCTGAAGGATGGCTGTTATGATTACGCGTTTTCGATTAAAGGTTTTGATGAGAAAATTCATTTGAAGGTCGTGAAGGCGAAAACGACGGAAAACCCTGAAGACCTTGGGTATTCGGTAACGAAAAACGGTACATCCTTAATTGCGAAAGCCAATCTGGATGGGGATACCATTCAGTTGGAATATTATCAGATTCCCTCTGCTGAGGTGGCGCAGGCGATGGAGGATTATTATCAAACGGGGATTATCCTTTGTCCGTATCGGTTTGCGCCTTTAGAGGACTATGCGTATATTCAGAATGCGGCAGGAGAACGAATGCGGGGACATTTGGAATCGTTGGAAAACGGCGGAAGGTATACGTTAAAGGGAACGGAAAAGGATTTCCCTCTGACACTGCACCATTCAGCCTATACAGGAACAGACAGAGAAAAGCAAGAGGTTGAAATTCCATTGACAGAAGGAGCAGAGCTGCCGCAGATGAAATTCCATTACGGAACAGTTGAATTTTTATCCGCTATGCAGGAGGATGTCATCTGGGAGGATGAGGATTCCGAACGGACGGAGGAGGCAACAAAGGTGACGGTGAGATACAAAACGGTGCCTGCAAAGGGAATCCGAAAGATGTACGCGGCAAATCTGCGTTATCTGAAAGAGGATGATTTCGGCGTGGAACGTGATTGGGAACAGACAAATGAATTTCTGATACAGGAGAGAAGTGTTTATCTGCCCAGAGGAAAACGCGAAAAACTGACCTTTTCGCTTGAAAACCCTTCCTATTGGGTTGGCGGCTCCTATGATGTGGTGATTGAAAAGCCGCGGAGCAAAAAATAAATAGCTTGGAGGGAGGAAGAATTTGCATGCAGATTCTTCTTCTTTTTTATGGAAAAGAGAAAAATAGCTTTCAAAATTGCATATACAATGGTATACTATTAACATCTATACATCTGTAAAAAAATAGCCGAAGGTTTTTAGAATAGGAGGCTGATCAGTATGGCAGCAAAGTTAGAAAACGAATATGGCGTTATCAGTATTGATCGCGAAGTGATTGCAAGGATTGCAGGCTATGCGGCGATTGAATGTTACGGCATTGTCGGCATGGCTGCAAAAAATGTGAAGGATGGCTTGGTGCAGCTTTTGAAGCTGGAAAGCCTGACAAAGGGAATCAAAATGCGCATTGATGCAAATAAGGTAAGTATTGATTTGCATATTATTGTGGAATATGGTACCAATATTTCCGCCATTGCAGATAATATCATCAGCACTGTGAAATATTCCGTGGAAGAATTTACAGGGGTTGAGGTTGAGGATGTAAATATTTTTGTTGACGGCGTAAGGGTCGACAACTGAGCAAGAGGAGGAACTATTGGTGAGCAGTACAACGAAATTGAACGGTGTTCGCTTAGGCAGAATGATGATTGCCGGTGCGAATGAATTGGCATCAAATAAACAGTTGGTAGACGCAATGAATGTATTCCCCGTACCCGATGGGGATACCGGCACAAATATGTCTCTGACCGTTATGGCGGCGGCAAGAGAAGCAGAGAAAAACGGCTCCTTACAGGTGGCGGATATCGCAAAGGCGGCATCCGGCGGAGCTCTGAGAGGCGCAAGAGGGAACTCCGGCGTAATTACTTCTCAGATTTTCCGTGGCTTTGCAAAGGCATTGGAGGGCTTGGAGGAAGCAGGTGTGCAGGAGCTGGCTGCGGCGGCAGAGCAGGCAGTGAAAACAGCATATAAGGCAGTGATGAAGCCGAAGGAAGGTACGATTCTGACAGTTGCAAGAGGCTGTGCGGAGGCTGCGGTAAGGCTGGCAGAGGAAACAGACGAAATCGAGGTATTCCTGAAGGGCATTATCGAGGACGGACACAAGGTTCTGGCGCAGACACCCGAAATGCTCCCTGTGTTGAAGCAGGCAGGCGTTGTGGATGCAGGCGGCAGAGGTCTGCTGTATATTCTGGAGGGCGCACTCAAGCAGCTGGGCGGTGATTTGCCCGTTGTGTTGCAGGAGAACCAAAACACAGCGGCACCCGAAATGAATTTTGCATCCTTGGCTTCTGTGGAAAATGAAAGCATTACCTTTGGGTACTGCACAGAGTTTTTCATCAATGTAGACCATCCGGATGAAGCCGTAACCACAGGGCTGAAGGCTTATCTGGGTACGATTGGGGATTCCATCGTATGTGTTGCCGATGATGATATCATCAAAATTCATGTGCATACAGACCACCCCGGTCTGGCAATCGAAAAGGCACTGACTATCGGCAGTCTGAGCGGCTTGAAGATTGACAACATGAGAGAACAGCATACAAATAAAATCAATTTCAGCGCAGAAGCACCCAAGGTAGAAGCACCCAAGGCGGAGCAGCCTAAGAAGGATGTCGGCTTTGTTTCTATTTCCGCAGGCGAGGGGCTGACGAAGATTTTCAAAAACCTTGGTGTGGATGAGGTTATCGAGGGCGGACAGACCATGAACCCCAGCACAGAGGATATCCTCAATGCGGTGGATAAAATCAATGCAGAGCATATCTTTATTCTGCCGAATAATAAAAACATCATTTTGGCGGCGGAGCAGGCGGCAAAGCTGAGCGAGGAGAAAAAGCTGCATGTCATTCCTTCCCGTTCTGTTCCCGAAGGTATCAGCGCGATGTTCTGCTATGAGCATGACGCAGACCCCGATGAAATGGAAGCGGCAATGAAGGATGCCATTCAGCAGGTGGATACCGCAACCGTAACCTATGCGGTCAGAGATACCTCCATCGGTGATAAGCAAATCAAGGAAGGCAATATCCTTGGGATGCTGAATGATGAAATCGAGGTAGTCGCAGAGGATGTGATGGAGGGCACGAAGGAGCTTTTGCGCAATGCCATCACAGAGGAAAGCGAGGTTGTCAGCATTTATTACGGCGCGGACACAGCAGAGGAGGACGCGAAGGAATTGTCTGCCTTTATCGAGGAAGAATTTCCCGATTGCGAGGTAGAGGTGCAGGACGGCGGTCAGCCTTTGTATTACTACATTATTTCTATTGAATAAAAATAACAAAACAAAATGGGGAGATTCTTAGATGAAATCTCCCTGTTTCTTTGTAGAAATCTTTGCGGAAAAAAGAAGGGAGGTGTGTCTCATGCGAGGACAGGATGCGGTTTCCGTGCTCAAGGGCGTTGGCGAGCAGAGAGAAAAAAGGCTGCATAGGCTGGGCATTGTGACAGTGGAGGATTTGCTGACGCATTACCCCAGAGAATACAAGGACAGAAGCGAAATACTGAAAATTGCAGACCTGCCGCCGGATGAACCTGCAACCTTTCTGGCGCAGATAAAGGAGGAGGGGCAAAACAGCCGCCACGGCAGGCTTGTGTATACCAGAATGAAGGTCTACGACGAAACGGGTGCGGTTGGGGTGCTGTGGTATAATCAGCCCTACATGAAAAGCAGTCTGAAAATCGGCGAATGGTATCTTTTTTCCGGCAGACTGCAAAAAAAATACGGCAGAACAGAGGTGGTTTCCCCTGAGTGTGAGCGGATTGGGGAGAATTTTGCAGGGGGGCGCATCCTTCCGGTTTATCCTTCCGTAGAGGGGCTTTCGCAGAAAATGCTCCGCAATCTGATGGAGGAGGCCTTGAAGGAAATGAGCGGCGGCATGCAGGAGGAGCTGCCCCTCTGGCTGAGAAAGGAATATCATTTGGCGGAACGCAATTTTGCGATAGAAAACATCCATTTTCCCAAAACGGAGCAGGGCTTTCATGATGCAAGGAAAAGGCTTGTTTTTGAGGAGCTGTTTCTTTTGCAGACAGCACTCTATCAGCTGAAAAGCACGCTTGAGGAGAGGGGCGAAGGGATTCGGCTGAAAAAGAAAAAAGCCTTGCAGGATGGTGAAACGCTTCTTCCCTTTGCCCTGACAGATGCGCAGAAGCGCGTTCTTGCGGAAATCGTGCAGGACATGACCTCGGGCAAAATCATGAACCGTCTGGTGCAGGGGGATGTCGGCAGCGGCAAAACGGCGGTGGCGTTGCTTGCGGCGTATTGGACAATACAGAATGGCTATCAGGCGGCAATGATGGCACCGACAGAGGTTCTGGCAAGGCAGCATGCGGCATCCTTCCGTGATCTGCTGGAGCCGGCAGGGATTGCGGTTGTTTTGCTGACGGGCAGCCTGACGGCGAAGGAAAAACGGGAACGTCTGGCGCAGGTCGCTGATGGTACGGCGCAGATGGTGATTGGCACCCATGCCGTGATTCAAAAGGGAGTCGAATTTCAAAAATTAGGTCTGGCGATTACGGATGAACAGCATCGCTTTGGTGTACGCCAGAGAAGCACCTTGGCGGAAAAGGGCGAAAATGTGCATACCCTTGTCATGACGGCAACGCCGATTCCACGCACCCTAGCACTGATTCTATATGGCGATTTGGATATTTCTATGATTGATGAGCTGCCGCCCGGCAGGCAGAAAATTGACACCTTGGCGGTAGACAGCAGATATCATCCGCGGATTTATGCCTTTATCGAAAAGCACGTTGCGGCAGGCAGACAGGCGTATGTCATCTGCCCGATGATTGAGGAAAATGAGAAATTAGAGGTGCAGTCCGTTCTGGAGTATACCGCGGAGCTGACAGAGGAACTGCCGCATTGCCGCGTTGCCTGTGTGCATGGAAAAATGAAGGCGAAGGAAAAGCAGACAATCATGGACAGCTTTGCGGCAGGGGAGATTGATGTTCTTGTATCCACAACAGTCGTTGAGGTTGGCATCAATGTGCCGAATGCAACCATTATGCTGATTGAAAATGCGGAGCGGTTCGGCTTGGCACAGCTGCATCAGCTGCGCGGGCGCGTTGGGCGTGGTGCGGAAAAATCGTATTGTATTCTGGTGAGCGATACAAAAACAAGGGTCGCGAAGGAGCGCATGAAAACCATGACGGAATCGGAGGATGGCTTTGTCATTTCCGAGAAGGACTTAAAGCTACGCGGACCGGGGGAATTTTTCGGCATCCGTCAGCATGGTCTGCCGGAGCTGAAGATTGCAGACCTCTGTCGGGACTTGCCGATTCTGAAGGAGGCGCAGGCAGCAGCGGCAGAGCTTTTGCGGAAGGACAGGAATCTGGAGCAGACGGAGCATCAGCCCCTGAAAGCGCGAATCGCGGGATATTTGGACGGAAAACGTCTGGAAATGTGAGTTTTTCTGTGTTTTTTCTCTTTTTGGTTGTCAACTGAAATTTTTTTTGCTATACTCTAAACGATATCATGTAAAATTAGGTTTTTTGGGTGGTGCAGACAGTATGCGTGTCATCGCAGGAGCAGCAAAGGGTCATAATCTGCAAACCATCGAAGGGCTGGCAACCAGACCGACGACGGACAGAATAAAGGAAACCCTCTTTAATATCATAGCGTTCGACTTGCCCGAGGCAAGCTTTCTGGATTTATTTTCCGGCAGCGGTGCGATTGGGATTGAGGCACTTTCCAGAGGAGCGGCGGGGGCTGTTTTTGTGGAAAATGCGGCAGAATGTCAGAAGGTTATTCAGGCAAACCTTGTGCATACCAAGCTGCAGGGAAGAGCAAGGCTTTTGCAAACGGATGTGCTTTCTGCGCTGGACAGGCTTGCGGCGGAAGGAAAGAAATTCGACATTATTTTCATGGACCCGCCCTATGAAGCGGGGCTGTATACGTCTGTACTGGAAAGAATTGCGGAAAATGGTTTGTTAAAGGCGGAGGGGTATCTCATTGCAGAAGGCTCCTCGCAGATTGCGCTCACAATTCCGAAGGGTATGAAAATTTTTCGTGAAAAGGTGTATAAGACAACAACCCTGACGTTCCTGTGCGCGGAGGAAGAAAACGTATGAAAAAAGCAATTTATGCAGGCAGCTTTGATCCTGTTACCTTAGGGCACATGGATATCATTGAAAGAGCCGCAAATTTATTTGACTGTCTTGTGGTGGCAGTGTTGGAAAATCCCAACAAAAAATCTCTTTTCACTGTAGAGGAGAGAAAGCATCATCTGGAATTGGCAACAAAGCATATTGAAAACGTAGAGGTCGCTTCCTTTCAGGGGCTTCTGGTGGATTTTGCAAAGGAAATCGGCGCGAATATCGCAGTCAGAGGGCTGCGTAACACACTGGATTTTTCCGCGGAATATCCCATGTTTCTTATCAATCGCAAGCTGTATGATAAAATCGAAACGGTTTATCTGGCGGCGGATGAGGAGCATCTTGCCCTGAGCTCCACGAATGTGAAGGAAGTTGCTGTGTTTGGCGGAGATATCAGCTTTATGGTACCCGCTGAGATTAAACCTTTTATTATAGAAAAATATCAGAAGTGAGGGAGATAGAATGGATTCTGTATTGCAGTTATTAGATGAATTGGAAGATGTTATGGACAGCAGCAAGGCTGTGCCGTTCAGCAGTAAGGTTACTGTAAATAAAGAGGAAATTTACGATATTATCAGCGAAATCCGCATGAAGCTGCCCAATGAGCTGAAGCAGTCCAAATGGGTTATCGAGGAAAGAAATAAAATCCTGATTGATGCGCAGAGAGAAGCGGATGAAATCGTAAAGAATGCGGAAGACCGTATGGTGCGCCTTGTGGATGAAAACGAAGTAACAAAGAAGGCTTATGAACAGGCGGCGGCAATCATTGATTCTGCAAAGAAGACCTCCAAGGATATGCGTCTGGGCGCAATGGAATATGCGGAAAGCGTTCTGGCGGATGCGGAAGGTAAGCTGAAGGAGCTGAAATCCGTTGTTTACAGCGAAAGCATCAAGACAGATGATTACTTCGCGCAGACACTGGATGTTCTGGCGGAAAATATTCAGGAGCTGCGTATGGGCAAATGATTTCCCTTATCCTCTGCGGGAAATTGCATAGCAAAGCACCGCGAGGAAAAACAGGCTTGGCAAAAGCCAGAGAAAAGAGAGCGTAAAAGAGGTTTCTGTGAGCGAAAAAAACACAGGAACTTCTTTTTGTGCGTATGGATAAAAGAACGGATAGAGCAAAAAGAAAGAAAGACTGCTGAAAAGGGCATTGATAAGCTTCCCTTTGATGTAGTCTTTTTTTGATATGGGCATGGCGGCAAGCACGCCGAAGGTCTGTCCCAGAATGGAAAGACCGCCGAAGGAAACGAGAAATGCGACCAGCGTCAGCCGCAGACGCAGACCATCGGGGGAGAGGCTTAGGAGATGCGCTCCGTTTGTCATTTCCAGAATACCACTGCAAAGGCCGCGCAGTGTTTCCGTGGAAAGCGGCAGAAAAAACAGCAGACGGGAGAGCAGAGAAAATAGCCCTGCCTGCTCCATTGCCGCGGAAAGCACCGCAAACAAAATGAGATACCCCCCAATCAGCAGAATGGTGCGAAGTGCATCCGCAACAGAAGCGGAAAGCACCTCTGTCAGAGTTTGGCAGGAAGGAACGGAAACAGAATGAAAGGTGGGAACGGATTTTTTCCTGCGAAAGAGAATACCTGTGGCGACTGCGCCGAGAAAGGCGGAGAGCCAAAGCAGATACCCAAAGGCAGGCATGCCGAAAAAGCCAACGCCAACCGTGCCAATCAGAAACAAGGGCCCGGGACAGTTGGAAAAGGCAAGAAGCTGTTGTGCATCGGCGAGGGAAAGCTGCCTTTGCTCATAAAGCTGTGCGGTCAGCTTTGCTCCCATGGGGTATCCGGAAAGAAGTCCGAAAAAGAAGGGGAAGGCGGCAATACCCGGCAGGTGAAACAAGGGCTGCATCAGAGGGCGCAGAGCCGCACCCATCCGCTGTGCCGCACCAATGCGCAGTAGGATACCGCAGGCAACCAGAAACGGAAACAAGGAGGGGAATACCTTTGTCAGCCAGAGCTGTACCCCTTTTGCGGAAGCGGCAAGCATTTCTGCGGGAAAGCAAAGCAGGGCAAAAATCAGAAAGCAGGCACAGCTGCCCAACAGCAAAGCCCCCTTTTTCATGCAATCCCTCCCATAAAATAAAAAAGCCGAGGAAATCTGAATTCTTCGGCTTTTCCTGTTTGATTCTATTTTATGCCGCTGTCGGTCAGAGAATGACAAGGGGTTTTGTGAAATCCTGATTCGGCACGCGATAAATCGGGTTGGGGTACGCCAGAGCGTGCAAATCGGTCGCTGTTTTTTCCAGAGCAAGCATGGCAAGCCCGTCCTCATTTAGAAGCGCGGGGGCTTTTTTCAGATTTGTCAGAACGGGGCATTTTGCCTGCTCCGTTAAATCTGCGAGAATATCGGAATGGTCCTTCTGAAAGCCCAGTACACGCACATAGGGCATTTTCGGCAGATTGAGGAAATACGAAACCTCGGATTCCTTGATATCCAGAAGAATATGAAGCAGGATACGCTGAATTTTCGTGCGCGTGTAGCGCTTTGTTTTGATGAAATCCATCATTTCCTCAAAGGAATAGCAGCTGTCAATGGAATGGAGAATCCGATTTTCCAGACCCTCTGTCACCTCTGCAATCTCCTTCAGCTCCTCAATCGAGGTGGTGCGTAGCTTATAATGCAGAGCAGGCATGAGTGCATCCCAGAAAACGGGTGCTGTGCCGATGGAAAGTGCTTTATTATAGAGGTCATGCGTATTTTCGGGCAGATGCAGCATGGCTTCGGTGCTGTTTTCCTCTGTCAAAGCCTTCCGCACTGCGCTTGCGGACGCATAGCCATTTGAAAGGGAAAGGCTGTTGTAATCGCCCTTGCGGCGGATGGTCAGCGGCAGAATGGGAGAGGAATAATAGTCCAACGCCTTGAGATATTCCAAGCCTAAAATGTCATTTGGCTTGGAAAGGATGTCGCTGTTAATCTGCGAAAGCGTTTCCAGAACCTTCGCGCGCGCGGCAGGATAGGAAAGCCCCTCACCGAGCAGCTCCTTTAATAGCCGTTGAAATTCCTCTGTTTCGTTTGCAAGAATTTTCGCCGCCTCCTGCAATTCCTGCAAGTTGCCGCTTTCGGAGCCAAAGGCAAGCGTATCCACAATGCCGCTTTCTGTCAGCAGGCGCACTGCCCCTCTGGCGAAGGTTTCCGCATTGGCTGCGGCAAAAAGCACAGGCAGCTCCAATACTAAATCTGCACCGTTTTTCAGCGCGGCGGCGGTTCTTGTCCATTTATTGAAAATGGCAGGCTCCCCCCGCTGCACAAAGCTGCCGCTCATGATGACAACCACGCGGTCGGCATCGGCCTTTCGTTTTGCTCGCTCCAGCATATAGGCATGCCCCTGATGAAAGGGGTTATATTCGGTAATGATACCAAGGGTTTTCATAAGAAAGTCTCCTTTCTGATGTTCAATTTCTGATTAAAATAAAGTATACCATATTTTTTCTGTTTTTTTAAAAAAATCGTATGGCAATTTTCTCAATTTAGGTCTATACTTGTGATAACATGGGCGGAGAAATGGGATTTCTCGTTTCTGCGTCTCCATGCACAGGGGTAAAATCAAAAACAGGATGAAAATTCTTTTATGATAAGAGGATGATTAGGTGGAGCGGTTTGTTGAAAATCCGGATTTCCTGCAGGAACTTTTTCTGGAGGAAGCATGGAAAAATGTAGATAAAATTGATGGATTTATTGAATCCAAGGCAAATGCAGAGGAATTTGAGGTGACGGCGGAGGAGGTCAACAGCCTGTACCGCACGATGCACAGCATCAAGGGCTCTGCGGCGATGATGGGCTATCCTGCCATTTCCGAAACAGCGCACGCGGCGGAGGATTTATTTTCCTACCTGCGAGAGGAATCCGCGCCTGCGCAGAAGGATTTGCAGTCGATTTTGCAGCTTTTGCGTATGGTTTCCGGCTTTTTGAAGCGGGAGCTGCGCCGTCTGGAAACGGATGACGAGGTAACGGATTTCGGATGGGCAGTGGTGCGCCGCATCAAGAATTTCCTTTTTCATGTGGACAGTGAGAATGAGCCGGAGGGCCCAAGCTATCAGATTGCCTATACCAGAAAGGGAAAAAAGCGGATTCCCTATACGAATTTTGAGGCACTTCTGCCGCAGATGGATCGTCTGGCAAAGGTAATGAGCAGGGAATTGCAGAAGGAATTTACTGTAAAAATTTCCGGTGCGGATACGGAGGTGCCCAGAGATATTTATGATAAGGTTTCCATGGCGGTTTTGCAGATGATGAAAAACAGCATGGATCATGGTCTGGAATCCAAGGCAGACCGCGAGCAGATGGGGAAAACCCCTGTCGGGGAGATTTCTGTGGAAATCAGTAAGGCGGCGCAGAAGGTTTTTGTTGCGTTCCGCGATGACGGACGTGGTCTGAACCGTGATCAGATTTTGCAGAAGGCGAAGGAAAAAGGGCTTCTGAAAAAGCCTGAAAGCGAATATGAGGACAGTGAGATTTACGCCTTTCTGTTGCGCCCCGGCTTTACCACAAAGGCAAGTGCCACGATGTTTTCCGGCAGAGGGGTTGGTCTGGATGTGGTGAATGCGGCGGTGGCTTCTCTTGGCGGCAGTATCCGTATCGAAAGCCGCGAATATATGGGAACAACCTTTTTTATGGAGTTTCCCGTGGTGGATGAAATGCACGCAGAAGGCTGAGAAAAAGCTTTTTTTGGAAGGGGACTTGTTTATGGATGGCGGAAAAAGAGCTTCTGTAAGGAATATCGTAATTTCGGTGCTTTTGATTGTGGTTGGGATTGCAATGCTGATGCTTGTCACAGAAGGCATCAAAAGCGGATGGTATGACGCACATAGTGCAAGACCTGCGAAACGAAAAGGCTATGCGGCTTTACTGCCAGTGCTTCTGGTTCTTTTGGGCGGCTTTAATCTGTACCGAGGGCTCAGAGGGAAGGCATTTCAGATGGATATCAGCAGTATGTTTTCCGGTCATAAGGACGGAAGTCCGTCTGCCTGTCCGCATTGCGGCGCGCAGCTGCAGCCGGGGCAGTTTTCCTGCAAAATCTGTGGCAGAAGGATTTCCTGAGGTTTTCTGACGGGAAAAACAGAGGGATTTTTTCAAAAAAATATGATTTTTTGGCGGCAGACCCTTGTATACAGGGATTGTTTTGTTTATAATAAAGTAGTTTGGTATGTCCGTTTGAAAGAATCGGACTGCTCGATAAAAGAAAAAGTAAAAAAATATTTTATAAAAAATAGGAGGTAATACCTGTGGACTTTTTAAGCACAATGAAAGCAAAAGCAAAGGCAGACAAGAAGGTAATCGTTCTGCCCGAGTCCTATGAAAAAAGAAACCTGGAGGCAGCGGCTGAATGCCTGAAGGAAGAACTGGCAGATATCATTCTGATTGGTAAGAAGGATAAAATCATGGAAGCTGCCGGCTCCTTTGATGTTTCTAAGGCAATTTTCGTAGACCCCGAAACCTACGACAGAATGGACGAAATGGTTGCAGGTCTTGCAGAAGCAAGAAAGAGTAAAGGCATGACACTGGAAGAAGCAAGAAAAATCCTGATGGATGATTCTCTGTTTGTTGCAGTTATGCTGGTTAAGATGGGCGTTGCAGACGGTATGGTTTCCGGCGCAATCCATTCCACAGCAGATACCCTGAGACCCGCACTGCAGATTCTGAAAACTGCACCCGGCACAGAGCTGGTATCCTCTTTCTTCATCATGGTTACAAAGACACCTCAGTATGGCGATGACGGTATCCTGCTGTTCGCTGACTGCGCGCTGAACCAGAACCCCAACCCCGCAGAGCTGGCTTGCATTGCAGGCGATTCCGCAAAATCCTACAATGCTTTCATCGGCAAGGAAGCAAGAGTTGCTATGCTGAGCCACTCCACAATGGGCTCCGCAAAGCATGCTGATGTAACAAAGGTTGTAGATGCAGTGAAGATTGCGAAGGAAAAATATCCCGATCTGAAGCTGGATGGCGAAATTCAGCTGGATGCTGCTATCGTGAAGGAGGTTGGCGAACTGAAGGCTCCCAACAGCACAGTAGCAGGTAAGGCAAACGTTCTGGTATTCCCTGATATCGATGCAGGTAACATCGGCTATAAGCTGGTTCAGAGATTCGGTAATGCAGAAGCCTTCGGTCCTATCCTGCAGGGTATTGCAAAGCCCGTAAACGACCTGTCCAGAGGCTGCTCCGCAAACGATATCGTTGCAGTTGTTGCTCTGACAAGCGTACAGGCACAGGTAATGGCTAACAAATAAAAAGACCTTGGGGGCTTTACCCCCAATACCCCCAGCAGGAGCTCAGCCCCTGCACCCGATACCGCAACACCATGTATATGGTGTTGCAACTGGGGGTTCTAGGGGAATCATTCCCCTAGCAGGGTGTGGGACAGCGTCCCACGGTTTTTAAGAATAAAGGTAGAGATCAAAGGAGAGAAAAAAATGAAAATTCTTGTACTGAACTGCGGCAGCTCTTCCCTGAAGTATCAGCTGATCGACATGGAAACAGAAAACGTACTGGCAAAAGGCCTGTGTGAAAGAATCGGTATCGAAGGCTCCAGACTGAAACATCAGCCTGCCGGCAAAGAAGCCGTTATCTTCGATGATTATCAGGAAAACCACAGCGTATCCGTTAAAATGGTTCTGGATGCACTGACAAACCCCGAATACGGTGTTGTGAAATCCATGAAGGAAATCAACGCAGTTGGTCATCGTGTAGTACACGGCGGTGAATATTTCGCAAACTCCGTAATCATTACACCCGAAGTTATCGAAGCAATCGAAAAATGCTGCGATTTGGCACCTCTGCACAACCCCGCAAACCTGATCGGTATCCATGCTTGCGAAGAAATCATGCCCGGCGTACCTCAGGTAGCAGTATTCGATACAGCTTTCCATCAGACAATGCCCGAAAGAGCTTATATGTACGCTCTGCCTTACGAATACTATGAAAAATATAAAGTAAGAAGATATGGCTTCCACGGTACATCCCATAGATTCGTATCCGAAGAAGCTGCAAAAATGATGGACAGACCCTATGACCAGACAAAGACAATCACTTGCCATCTGGGCAACGGCGGTTCCGTTTGTGCGGTAAGAAACGGTAAATCCATTGATACTACCATGGGCTTCACACCTCTGGAAGGTCTGGTAATGGGTACAAGAGCAGGTGACGTTGACGTTGCAGCTGTAACTTATATCATGAAGAAGGAAAACCTGACCGTAGACGAAATGGATAATATCCTGAACAAGAAATCCGGCGTACTGGGTATCTCCGGCGTATCCTCCGACTTCCGTGATATCGAAGAAGCAGCAGAACACGGCAATGACAGAGCAGAAACAGCTCTGGACGTATTCGCTTACAAAGTAGCTAAGAGAATCGGCGCTTATGCAGCAGCTATGAACGGCGTTGACGCAATCGTATTCACAGCAGGTCTGGGTGAAAACTCCGGCACAACCAGAAGAGCAATTTGTGATTATCTGGGCTTCCTGGGTGTTCACATTGACTCCTACAATAACTCTCTGAGAGGCAAAGCACTGGAAATTTCTGCTACAGATTCCAGAGTAAGAGTATTTGTTATCCCTACAAACGAAGAACTGGTTATCGCAAGAGATACAAAGGAATTGCTTGACAAATAAGATTCGCTTTAGTATAATACTATGGTATGACTATTTAGGGGTGATTTCATGATTATCGAAATGGGATATTTGTTCAATAGAAATGGGGCAACCCTTCCTGTAGAGCTGGTAGAACAGATTGATGATGCGAAGGATTATCCCGATGTCGTGGAATTTGCAGAGCCTGTAAAAATTGAGGGAACTCTTAAAAATGAGGACGATGTTTTCGTTCTGGATGCAAAGGGTGAAACGGCAGTGCTGATGGAATGCAGCTGTTGCCTTGCACCGGTCAGAAAAGAGCTTTGCTTCGAAATTAAGGAACGTTTTGCTCATACAGGCAGAGAAAACGAAGAGACAGAAACTTTTACGGGAGATCAGATCGATCTTGCGGATTTTGTGAAAAGAGGTATCATTGGAGAACTTCCTATGAAAGTGCTTTGTAGGGAGGACTGCAAGGGGCTCTGTCCTGTCTGCGGCAAGGATCTGAATGAAGGCGATTGCGGATGCGACCGTACAATTAGAGATCCTAGGTTCGAAAGTTTGAGGGCTCTTTTCAGTGATGACGAGGAGGTGTAGAAATGGCTGTACCCAAAGGTAGAGTGTCTAAATCCAAAAGAGACAAGAGAAAAGCACAGAGCTGGAAAATTGCAACACCCAATCTGGTAAAATGCAGCAAATGCGGCGAACTGATGGTTCCTCATCAGGTATGCAAGGCTTGCGGTGCTTACAACAAGAAAACAATCATCAAAGTTGACTAATTCGATTTTGATTGAGGGCGGTCTTTTGACCGCCCTTTTGTTATTGTGAAAAAAGATTGTTTTTTTCTGCTGAAATAGGTATACTGAAAAATATGTATAAAAAACCACAGAAGGGTGGAAAAAATATGGGAAAAAGAATTACAGTAGCACTGGACGCAATGGGCGGCGATTATGCGCCCCTGGAAACCGTCAAGGGTGCAGTGGATGCAGTGAAGGAACTGGATGTAAATATTAAGCTGGTCGGTCCTGCGGAGCAGCTTCACGCGGAACTGGCAAAATATCAATATGATAAGGAACGAATTGAAATCGTACACGCCTCCGAGGTCATTGGTACGGATGAATCCCCTACGATGGCGATTCGCCGCAAAAAGGATTCCTCTCTGGTGGTTGCGCTGAATCTAGTGAAAAACGGCGAAGCGGATGCAATCGTTTCTGCGGGCAGCACAGGCGCATTACTGACAGGCGCACTGCTGATTGTCGGGCGCTTGCCCGGCGTGGAGCGTCCCGCTCTGGGAACCTGCCTGCCGACAAAAACAGGCTTTACCTTCCTGCTGGACAGCGGCGCAAATGTGGATTGCAAGCCCAAATATCTGGAACAGTTTGCAAAGATGGGCTCTGTCTATGTAGAAAATGTTTTCGGTATCAAAAATCCGAAGGTTGCGTTGGTGAATATCGGTGCGGAAAAGGAAAAGGGTAACGCACTGACAAAGGAAACCTACGAGCTTCTGGAACAGACGGACACCATTCATTTTACAGGAAACATTGAGCCGAGAAACATTCCCTATGGTGAGGCGGATGTCATTGTCTGTGATGGCTTTGTCGGCAATACGATTCTGAAGCTTTCCGAGGGTCTGGCAAAGACGATTTTTGAAATCCTGAAGGGTGAAATCATGCAGGGCTTTTACAAGGTAGGCGCGCTGATTTTGAAAACGCCCTTTAAAAATATGAAGAAATTCATGGATTCCGATGAAATCGGCGGCGCACCCTTTATCGGTCTGAAATCTCTGGTTGTGAAGGCGCATGGCAGCTCCAACGCGAAGGCATTTAAGAACGCGGTGCGGCAGTGCGTGCTGTTTGCCGAAGCGGATATCATCGGCAAAATCAAGGATAAAATCTGAGAAATTTACCGCAGAGGCGTACTCCTATATTCTTAAATTTTTGTGAATTTTCATAATTTCCTGCTGACAAAAACAGGGAAATAGAGTATAGTAGGAAGGTAAAAAAAGAGAACATTGGAGGTAATGAACATGGATGAATCTTTAGCACTGGGCGTAATTGCGGAGCAGCTGGGCGTACCCGTAGACAGCCTTTCCGCTGAAACAGCATTTGCAGATCTGAATGCAGACTCTCTGGAGCTGTTCCAGATTATTGTTGCATTGGAAGAAAAATTTGATATCGAATTTGATAATGATAGAGCAGAAAGCATCAAACTGGTTGGCGATGTATTGGATTATATTGCAGAGCTGGTTGCGGCAAAGGAAGAAGAATAAATATGAACCATCTGAATCTGGAAGAATTTGAACGGAAAATTGCATATACGTTTTCGGATAAAAATCTGCTGATTCTGGCCTTGACACACAGCTCCTATGCCAACGAAACGAAAAAAGGCAGCCATGAAAACAACGAGCGTCTGGAATTTCTGGGGGATGCGGTGCTGGATATGGTTGTGAGCGAATATATGTATCGCCATTTCCCGAAGATGCCGGAGGGCGAGCTGACAAAGCTGCGCGCGGCGGTGGTCTGCGAAGGCTCCTTGGCGGAGCTTTCCAGAAAGTTTGGTGTGGGACGCTGCTTGCTGCTTGGCAAGGGGGAAGAAAGCACCGGCGGCAGAAGCAGAGATTCCATTCTGGCGGATGCCTTTGAGGCGATTATCGGTGCCATTTGCATGGATGGCGGCATGGAAGCCGTGACGAAATATATCATGGGTTTCATGGAGGAACGCATTGAAAGCACCAAAAGCAACTTCCGCAACTTGGACTGCAAAACACATTTGCAGGAGGTCATTCAAAAAAACAGTAAGGTGCCTTTGAAATATGCCATTGTGGATGAGCATGGCCCGGATCATAATAAGGTTTTTGTGGCAGAGGTCACGCACGACGGCGCAGTGCTGGGCAAGGGCAGCGGCAAAAGCAAGAAGGAAGCGGAGCAGAATGCGGCGAATGATGCCTTGGAGCGCATGAATCAGGCGAAAAAATAAGAAATTCCGTAAAAAAATAAATTTTGAAAAAATGAAAATGACCTCGAAAGGGCAGATGAAGGAATCTGGCTTTTGGAGGTCATTTTTTGTGCAGAAAAAATTTTAATGTTGTGTTCGCCTTTGGGGATGGTAAAATGGGGAAAAGAAGGGAGAGAAGAAGATGAAACGAAAAGGATTTAAGGGAATTTTATTGCTGCTTAGTATGCTCTTTGCGCTGACGGGCTGTTCGGTTTCGGAGGCAACACAGCATGGCATGGCGGTCGATACCATTCAGACGGAGGATGTTCTCCTGCGGGTGGATTTTCTGAATGTCGGGCAGGCGGACTGCGCCCTATTAAGCACAAAAGGGCATTATATGGTGATTGATGGGGGGAATAACGGCGATGCCGACACGATTCTTTCCTATTTAGAGGGGCAGGGGGTAGAAAAGCTGGATGCTGTTGTGGGCACGCACCCGCATGAGGATCACATCGGCTCACTGGATGCTATTATCAATCATTTTGATGTGGACGCGGTTTATATGCCGAAAATCATGCACACCAGTAAAACCTTTGAGGATGTACTGGATGCCGTTGCGAATAAGGGGCTGAAAATCAAATCGCCCAGCCCCGGGGATACGATTGATTTCAACGGTCTGGAAATTGAGGTGCTCGGCCCACAGAGGGAATATAAGGATTTCAACAATAATTCCATTGTGTTGAAGGTAAACGCAGGCGAGACTGCCTTCCTTTTCACGGGGGATGCGGAGGAAACGGCGGAAAAGGACATTTTGCAGGCGGGCTATGATTTGCAGGCGGATGTGCTGAAGGTTGGGCATCATGGCAGCAGCACCTCAAGCAGTCAGGCATTTTTGCAGGCGGTAAAGCCGAAATATGCCGTCATCAGCGTCGGCGTAGGCAACAGCTATCATCATCCGGAGGAAGAAGCCCTGCAGCGGCTGCAAAGCATTGGTGCAGAGATTTACCGTACCGATTTGCAGGGGAATATTGTCTGCACCACAGACGGGAAAAATATTGCCTTCAACTGTAACAGCGTCAGCGGCGCAGAGGTTTATGCAGATGCGGCAAAAAACAACACCCCTGCGGAGGAGGTTGTTTATATCGCAAACAAGAAATCGAAGAAATTTCATCTGGAAAGCTGTGCCTCCTTGCCGGATGAGGGAAACCGTATTTATCTTGAGGACAGAGAGGAAGCCATTTCCCTTGGCTATACGCCCTGCGGCACCTGCAAGCCATAAACAAGTCGGAGCAAGCCATAGAAGGAGAGAAAAAGGAGCGGAAGAAGATGCTTATTATCGTAGATCGATTTGAGGGGGACTATGCGGTTCTTCTGGAAGAAAATCAGACAAGGGATGTCCCGAAGCAGGCACTTGCCGCAGACATTCGGGAGGGAGATGTTGTTTTTCCGGATACGGACGGCATCTGGAAAAAGGATACAGCGGCAACGGAAAAAAGAAAATCTCAGATAGCAAAAAAGATGGATGCATTATGGGAATAAAGCAGTATAATTTCGGATGCAGTAAACTGTATGCAAAGCAAACACTCTGCGCAAAAGAAATTTCAAGTCGCACAAGGTTTTTATACAAGAATTTACACAATTTTCTGCCTGTGTGTACAAATGTATTTCAGTATGGGTGAAATGATGAAAAATGGAAAAATGTAGCTGGTTTTTGTGGTAATTTTTTGTATGAATTTACCTGCATGTATACATAATGGTATTTTTTGTATCAATTTTTGTACAGATGGATTATCGTTTGCCTTCGCTTTTTCTGAATTGACAGGATACAGATAAGGGGTATAATGAATGATACATCATTCTTATTTACAACATACAAAAGATAAAAAGAGTTTAATGAGTTTCAAATGAGGAGGGACCACGTATGAAAAAAACAGGTGCCCAACTGATTCTGGAGGTTCTGTTGGAACACGGCGTGGATACGGTTTTCGGGTATCCCGGCGGCGCAGCACTGAATGTATATGATGCGCTGTATGAATATCAGGATCGTATCAAGCACATCTTAACAGCCCATGAACAGGGCGCGTCTCATGCGGCGGACGGCTATGCCAGAGCCACAGGGAAAACGGGCGTTGTTTTCGCAACAAGCGGCCCCGGTGCAACAAATCTGGTAACCGGGATTGCAACAGCTTATATGGACAGCGTTCCCATGGTTGCCATTACCAGCAATGTGACAAATAACCTGATTGGCAGAGATGCGTTTCAGGAAGTATATATTACCGGCATTACGATGCCAATTACGAAGCATAATTTTTTTGTAAACCGTATTGAGGATTTGGCAAATGCCCTGAGACAGGCATTTCGCATTGCCCAGAGCGGCCGCAAGGGGCCTGTGCTTGTGGATGTAACAAAAGATGTAACGGCGGCACTGGTGGATTATGTGCCGGAAAGACCCCTTCCCCTAAAGGAAATGCCCAAGGCAACAGATGAGGAGCTGCAGGAGGTTGCGGATGCAATCAACAAGGCAGAATGTCCCGTTATTTATTGCGGCGGCGGCGCTGCGGCGCGTCAGGTGGAAAAGGAGCTGCATGCACTGATGGAAACATCGGATATTCCTGCGGCACATACCATGATGGCGGCAGGTCTGGTGCCTTATGATGATGAAAGAGCCCTCGGCATGATTGGGATGCATGGCAGTGTCACAGCGAATGAGGCGCTTTTCCATGCAGATCTGGTGCTCGCACTGGGAACCAGATTCAGCGATCGTGTTGCTCTGAATATTGAAAAATTTTCCCCTGAAGCAGTAAAAATTCAGGTAGATATCGACCCCTGTGAGGTCAATAAAAACGTACCCGTAGATCAGTATATCGTAGGCGATGTCAAGGATTTTATGGAAAGACTGCTGCCCCTGCTCGAAAAGAGAGAGCATCCTGCATGGCGCGGAAAAATCGCAGAATGGCAGAAGGAGCAGGAAAAGGTTGCCTATCGCGGCGAAGGACTGCATCCCGGCAGATTGATTCGGGATGTCTGCGATATGGTGGATAAGGACACAATCTTTGTTACCGATGTCGGTCAGCATCAGATGTGGGCGGCACAGTACATCAAGCATAAGGAAACAAGACATTTTCTTTCCAGTGGCGGTCTGGGAACGATGGGCTATGGCTATGGCGCAGCCATCGGCGCACAGGCGGCTTTTCCGAAAAAGAGAGTGGTTCATTTTACAGGAGATGCCTCCTTCCACATGAATTTGAATGAGGCTTGCACAGCAGTCAGCGAGGAAATGCCAATCATCACTGTCATCCTGAATAATCAGGTTCTGGGGATGGTGTATCAGTGGCAGACAGCCTTCTATGGCAGACGCTATTCATCCACAACACCCGAAAGAAAGACAGATTTCGTAAAGGTCATCGAGGGCTTTGGCGGCAAGGGCTTCCATGTGGATACAGAGGAAGGCTTCAAGGAAGCATTTAAGCAGGCATTGCAGGAAAAAGGTCCTGTCTGGATCTGCTGTGATATCGACAGAGAAATCAAGGTATTGCCTATGATTCCCAACGGCGGCACCGTAGATGATATGATTCTGGAATAAGGAGGTGCAGGGGAATGAAAGCAATTATGGAGAAAAAAGCAGTCAATAAAACTGTGATTTGCCTGATGGTAGAAAACCAGCCGAATGTACTTGCACGCATTTCCAGTCTGGTTGGCCGCAGAAGCTTTAACATCAGCACCATTACCGCATCCGAAACGAATGTTTCCGGCATCACAAAGATTACGCTGGTGGTCAATGGGGATGATGAAAATGTGCTGTATCAGATTATCGCCCAGATGAAAAAGCTGGAAAATGTCAATGAAGCGTATGTTCTGCCCGATACCAACAGCCTTTACAGAGAGCTGCTTCTGGTCAAGATTAAAGCAACACAGGAGGAACGCTCTGCCCTGCATGAAATGACGGAAATTTACCGCGGCAAGGTAGTTGGTCTGAATAAGGAAAGCATGATTATCGAGCTGACAGGCTCTCCCAAAAAGATTGACGGCTTTATGGGTATGCTGGAGGAGTATGATATCATTGAGGTTTCCCGTACAGGCGTAACCGGCATGGCAAGAGATTCCAGCGAAGAAAAGCACTTGACAGGCATTTAATATTTAATTTAATAGGACATTTAATCCATACGGATTAAACATATACACACCAAAGATAAGACAAAAAAGGAGAGATTCAAATGATTAATAAGTATTATGATCAGGATTGTAACTTAGGTATGCTGGACGGCAAAACAGTCGCTATCATCGGCTTCGGCAGCCAGGGTCATGCTCATGCTATGAACCTGAAGGAAAGCGGCGTAGATGTTGTTGTAGGTCTGAGACCCGGCTCTGCACATGTTGCAAAGGCAGAAGCAGCAGGTCTGAAGGTTTTGGGTATTGAAGAAGCAGCGGAAGCAGGTAACGTAGTTATGATGCTGGTTCCCGATGAATTGGCTCCCGCTATCTACAAAAACCAGATTGCAAAGCACATGAAGGAAGGCGACACACTGATGTTCGCGCATGGCTTCAACATCCATTACAGCCAGATTCAGCCCGCAGATTATCTGGATGTATCCATGGTAGCACCTAAGGGCCCCGGTCATATTGTAAGAAGCCTGTATACACAGGGCAGCGGCGTTCCCTGCCTGATTGCAGTAGAACAGGATAAATCCGGCAAGGCAAAAGAATTTGCACTGGCTTATGCAGCAGCAATCGGTGCAGGCAGAGCAGGCATTCTGGAAACAACCTTCAAGGAAGAAACAGAAACAGACCTGTTTGGGGAACAGGCAGTTCTGTGCGGCGGTGTTTGTGAGCTGATGACAGCAGGCTTTGAAACACTGGTAGCAGCAGGCTATGAACCCGAAATGGCATACTTTGAATGTATCCATGAAATGAAGCTGATTGTAGACCTGATCTACGAAGGCGGCTTCGATAAGATGAGATATTCCATCTCCAATACAGCAGAATACGGCGACTATGTAACAGGTAAACGTATCATCACAAAAGAATCCAGAGAAGGCATGAAGCAGGTACTGGCTGAAATTCAGGATGGTACATTTGCAAGCACATTCGTTCAGGAAATGAACGCAGGCGGCAAAGCAAAATTCCTGACATCCCGCAAAAAAGCGGCAGATCATCAGCTGTGCCATGTAGGCAAGGAACTGAGAGAAATGATGAGCTGGCTGAAAAAATAAGATTTGACAGATACGGCGAGTCTCTAAGCATAGAGGCTCGCCTTTCTTGCAAGAGGAGGAAAAAAGGAGGAGCTTTTATGAGACAACTGAGAAGTGCGCAGGTAACACAGGGCGTAGAGAGAGCACCTGCAAGAAGCCTGTTTTATGCAATGGGATATACGAAGGAAGAATTGGACAGACCTTTGATTGGCGTAGTTTCCGCACACAGCGAAATTGTTCCCGGACATTTCAATTTGGATAAGATTACAGAAGCCGTCAAGGCGGGCGTACGCATGGCGGGCGGCACACCCATCATGATTCCTGCCATCGGCGTTTGCGATGGTATCGCAATGGGGCATGCCGGCATGAAATACAGCCTTGCAAGCCGTGAGCTGATTGCGGACAGCGTGGAAACAATGACAATGGCGCATGCGCTGGATGGTCTGGTTCTCGTACCCAACTGCGATAAAATTGTTCCCGGTATGGTAATGGCGGCAGTGCGTATGAATATCCCTGCTGTGGTTTGCTCCGGCGGTGCAATGATGCCCGGTCTGGTGGATAATGAGGAGGTCAGCCTGTCCAAGATGTTCGAGGCAGTCGGCGCAAGAAAAGCAAATATAATTGATGATGCAAAGCTGTTTGAATATGAAACCAATACCTGTCCCGGCTGTGGCTCCTGTGCAGGAATGTATACCGCAAACAGCATGAACTGTCTGTGTGAAGCGGTTGGTATCGCTCTGCCCGGCAATGGCACACTGCCCAATGTTTCCAGTGGACGTATGCAGCTGGCAAAGCACGCAGGCATGGCAATCATGGAATTGGTGGAAAGGGATATCAAGGCAAGAGATATCATCAACACCAGAAGCATTTATAATGCAGTTGCCTGTGATATGGCATTGGGCTGCTCCTCCAACAGCGTACTGCATCTGCTGGCGATTGCAAACGAAGCAGGTGTAGATTTGAATATGGATATCTTCAATGAAATTTCCGCAAAGGTACCCAACCTGTGCCATTTGGCACCTGCCGGCTCCACCCATATCTCCGACCTGAACAGAGCAGGCGGTATCCCTGCGGTACAGGCAGAGCTTGCGAAAAATGGTCTGCTGGATTTGGATGCTATGACAGCAACAGGCAAAACGCTGGGCGAAAATATCAAGGGTGCATACGTTAAGGACTACGATTTGATTCGCCCCATTGATCACCCCTATAGCGAAACAGGCGGCATTGCGGTTCTGTGGGGGAATATCGCAGAGGATGGCTGTGTGGTAAAGAGAAGCGCAGTTGACCCCGAAATGCTGTGCCATACAGGCCCAGCGCGTGTGTTTGACAGCGAAGAGGATGCCATCGCAACCATCTACGCAGGCGGCATCCATCCCGGAGATGTTGTTGTCATCAGATACGAAGGTCCCAAGGGCGGTCCCGGTATGCGTGAAATGCTGAATCCGACGAGTGCTTTGGCAGGGATGAAGCTGGATAAATGCGTTGCATTGATTACAGACGGGCGTTTCAGCGGCGCAAGCCGTGGCGCATCCATCGGTCATGTCAGCCCCGAAGCGGCGGCAGGAGGCACCTTTGGTCTGCTGCAGGAAGGCGATATCATCGAAATCGATATCCCGAACCATAAGGTAAACGCACAGGTAAGCGAGGAAGAATTCGCGGCAAGAAGAGCGGCTTATGTTGCCCCTGCACCGAAGGTAACAACAGGCTGGCTTTCCAGATATGCAAAGCTGGTTTCCTCCGCAAATACCGGCGCGGTAATGAAATAAATAAAAAGAAAAAAGGAAGTCGAAGGACTTCCTTTTTTGCTGCCTTTTTACAATTTTGCAAGCTGTGTTTCCACAAAATGCTTTGCGGTTCGGGGGCTTCTGCCGTTCTGGCGAATGGCAAAGCCTTCTGCCTTGGTACAAAGCTCCTCCTCTGGCATTTCCAGTCCATATTCCTTCGCCAGATGCTTCACAATGGCAAGGTAGCCGTCCTTATCCGGCTTCTGGAAGGTAATCGTCATGCCAAAGCGAGCAGAAAGGCTCATCAGCTCCTGCAAGGTATCATTCAGATGAATATCATCGCCGCTGCGTTCTTCCGTGGTTTCCTTCACCAGATGGCGGCGGTTGCTTGTGGCATAAATCACCGTATTTTTCGCACAGGCGGTGACACTGCCCTCCAGTGTTGCTTTCAGTGCGGCAAAATGCTCATCATTGCCTGCAAAGCTTAAATCATCAATAAAAATAATGAATTTCAACGGATTTTCCGCAAGCTGCTCCAGCAGAGAGGGCAGGCGGAACAGCTGGTTTTTCTTGACTTCAATCAACCGCAGACCATCCTCCTGCAACGCATTTGCCACAGCCTTAATCGTGGAGCTTTTGCCTGTGCCGGCATCGCCGTAAAGCAGAAGATTGCTTGCAGGTATGCCTGCCAGAAGTGCCTCGGTATTCCGCATGACGATACCAACCTCCCGTTCATAGCCGCTCAGCTGAGAGAGTGACTGCGGATCGGGGTGCTGCACAGGCTGCAAGCCGTTATCCCCGAAGGAAAATGCGTGATATTTCGCAAAAATACCATAGCCTTTTTTCGGCGCATCGGCAATGTGCTTTGTGTAAGCGGCATAAAAATCCAAAGCGGTTGTTTCCCAATCAGGCAGGAAAGCGGCAATTTCCTCAGGCAGAATTGTCTTTATTGCCTTTGCGGAAAGCCCTGCCAGCTCCGTAAAGAAATCCAATTCTCGCTTTGCGGCATCGCAGATGGCGGGCGGACAGACCTCTTTTCTCGCTGCGGAAAGCAGAAAACGATTTTCATCGGCAAGCACCAGCTCCAGAAGAGCTTCGGAAAAATTCACATTTTTCTCAAATAAAGCAGAGGTAAACGCACCATAGGTGCAGGTGAGCGTTTCCGCATCGCTTTCCTCGCAGGCGCGCAGAAGCTTCTGCAAGCGCTGTATGAGGACATCCTCTAACAGAGCACGGAATACCGTCAGTCCGTTTAATTTTCGGTTGTAAAGCTGATATATATTTGTCTGCATCGGATTCATCCTTTCTTTTTCTTTTGTGCAATAAAAATAATAGTAAAGTATAGCATGATATTGTACAAAAAACAATACAATACACGCAGAAAAAAGAATTATGACATGAAATATCACAAAATATGAAGCCGTTCCGTCAAAGAAAGAAGCCTATAGATTTTTATTTGCAAGTAAACTACTAGGGTTTGACAAAGCCGAGAACGCAAGGTAAAATCAGTATAAGGAATTTTGAAAATTAAAGGAGCTAAAAGGATGAATTGGAAAAAAATAATAGCAATCGGATTGACGGGATGCTTTCTGTTCAGCGGCTGTGCCGAACAGCGACAGAATGCACAGAAGATGGGCGAGGAAGGCACGCAGGAGGACAGCTACGAATCCACAACCTTCGCCATGGATACTGTTATGACCTTCCATATAGTTGCCCCTGATGGGGAAGACCTTCTGATTGATGCGGAGCAGGAGGTTAAGCGTCTGGAAAAGCTGTTTTCCGTCACAGATGAAGACAGTGATATTGAACAGATTAACGATAACGCAGGGGATAAGGCGGTTACCGTTTCGGCAGATACGCTTGCCCTGCTGAAGGCCGGCAAGCAGCTGGGCAAGGCAACGAACAATGCCTTTGATATGGCGATTTACCCCATTGTGAAGGCGTGGGGCTTTACGGAAAATGAGTATACCATTCCCACGCAGGAAACACTGGATGAGCTTCTGCCGCTGACAAAGGTAAGCAATGTCACCATTGATGAGGATGCCTCTACGGTTTATCTGGAAAAGGAAGGAATGGCGGTAGACTTAGGCGGCATTGCGAAGGGCTATGCCTCCGATAAGCTGGCAGAATTGTTAAAGAAAAAGGGTGTGAAATCCGCATGGCTTTCTCTGGGCGGCAATGTTTGTGCCATTGGTACAAAGTCGGACGGCAGTCCTTGGAGAATTGCCGTGCAGAATCCTGCCGATGAGAATGATTATGTCGGCGTGGTCGAAATCAGTGATGCCTGCGCGGTTACGTCCGGCGGCTATCAGAGATACTTTGAAGAAAACGGCAAGAAATATCATCATATCATCGACCCTGCAACGGGCAAGCCTGCGGAAAGCGGCTTAACCTCCGTCACGATTATCTGCAAGGATGGTACAAAGGCAGATGCCCTTTCCACAGCCCTGTATGTCATGGGTCTGGATGATGCGCTTGCCTATTGGAAAACACAGGATGATTTTGAGGTAATCTTCGTAACAGAGGAGGGTGAGGTTGTTGCAACCGAAGGCCTGAAGGACAGCTTCACCTTCGATGGCAAGGGCAATGATTACACCTACCGCGTAGCGAAAAGATAAGGAGGATGCACAATGGGCATTTTAAAGGTTGGTGTCGGTGCGGCACAGGGCGTTCTGGCAGATAGCTGGAGAGAATATTTCTACTGCGATGCCATGGATGTGGATGTGCTGGCAAAAAAAGGCGAGCAGCGGCAGTCCAAACGGGGCTTCAATACAAAAAAGAGCGAAAATATCATCTCCAATGGCTCTATCATTGTTGTCAATGAGGGGCAGTGCATGATGATTGTAGAGCAGGGCAAGGTGGTTGAGGTCTGCGCCGAAGCAGGCGAATTTCTTTACGATTCCGCAACAGAACCCAGCCTGTTCTATGGAGATTTGAAGGAAAGCATCAAGGAAAGCTTCCGCCAGTTCGGCAAGCGTGTCGGCTTCGGCGGCGACCCTGCGGGCGATCAGAGAATCTACTATTTCAATACAAAGGAAATCCTTGGGAATAAATACGGCACCTCAAATCCTGTGCCGTTCCGTGTGGTTGATACGAATATCGGTCTGGATATTGATATTGCAATTCGCTGTCATGGCGAATATGCGTATCATATCATCGACCCTATTCTTTTCTATAAGAACATCTGCGGCAATATTACGGATACATATACCAGAGACAGCATGGAATCTCAGCTGAAAAGCGAAATGCTGACCGCCCTGCAGCCTGCCTTCGGCAAGCTTTCCGCCATGGGTATCCGTTACAGTGCCCTGCCTGCACATACCATGGAGCTTTCGCAGGCGCTGAATGAGGTGCTTGCGGAAAAATGGGGCGGCAGATATGGCATTGAGATTACCTCTATCGGTGTAAGCAGCGTGAAGGCATCCGATGAGGATGAAGCCATGATTAAGGAGCTGCAAAGAAATGCAACGCTCCGTAATCCCTCCATGGCGGCGGCGCATCTGGTCAATGCACAGGCAGAAGCTATGCAGGCGGCAGCGGCAAACCCCAATGCAGGCCCCGTGATGGCTTTTGCAGGGATGAATCTGGCAAATCAGTCCGGCGGCATGAATGCAGGGCAGCTCTTTCAAATGGCGGCACAGCAACAGCCCCAGACACAGGCACCCACCCAGACAGGCTGGACCTGCAGCTGCGGCGCAGCAGATAATACGGGCAATTTCTGCACAGAATGTGGTGCGAAAAAGCCGGAGGAAAATGTCTGGATTTGTGCATGCGGCAGCCATAATAAGGGGCGTTTCTGTCCGCAGTGCGGCAAACCCAAGCCGGCAGGCGTGCCGCAGTATCGCTGTGATAAATGCGGCTGGGAGCCGGAAGACCCCACAAAGCCCCCTCGCTTCTGTCCGGAATGTGGGGATCCGTTCGGGGACGAGGACAAAATCTAAGTCGAGAGCAGGTTTCTGAGAATATCCTTGCTTTTTAAAAATGCAGGCGGTATAATAAAGCTACAATCGAACACACAGAGGGGAGCTTGCTCAGGCAGGCTGAGAGGAAGGATTGCCTTCGACCCATAACCTGATTTGGATAATGCCAACGTAGGGATGCCTGAAAACAGAAGGAACAAACAAGGGAGTTATCAAATGATGGTAGCTTCCTTTTTTTGTTGATAAAAAGCCCTGTGTTTGATTGCAATCAAGAGAAGGAGGTGAGAGCTGCGTGGTAAAAATCAATGGGGAAGCGCTTGCCGTTGCAGGGAAAACTCTGGCGGAATATCTGGCAGGCACAGACTATAACCCCAAGCGGATTGCGGTGGAGCGCAATGGTGAAATTGTGCCAAAGGCAGCCTATGGCAAAACCATTTTGCAGGACGGAGATGTCATTGAGGTTGTTAATTTTGTAGGAGGTGGCTGATTTGAGCAGGATTCCTGAAAGGGAAGACTTGCAGCGAGCATTAGCGGCACGACATGGAAGGGCTGTGCAGGAAAAATTCAATCAGGCAACGGTTGCCATCTGCGGTTTGGGCGGTCTTGGCTCCAATATTGCGATTGCCTTGGCAAGAGCAGGCGTTGGCAGGCTGATTCTGACGGATTTTGACAGGGTGGATATCACCAATCTGCATCGACAGCAATATAAGGCAACCCAGCTGGGAGAATTTAAAACCGAGGCTCTGGCGGCGAATCTGCGTGAGATTGCACCATATCTTACGATAGAAACGCATACAACTGCCATTACCGAGGAAAATTTTGAAGAAATCCTTGCACCTGCCGATGTTATCTGTGAAGCATTTGATAACGCAGAAGCAAAGGCAATGCTGGTCAATGGCGTGCTGGAAAAATTACATACGAAATATCTGATCGCTGCGTCCGGCATGGCAGGGTTCGGCTCTGCAAACAGCATCCAAACCAGAAGGATTACAGACCGTTTTTATCTCTGCGGAGACGGAATCAGCGATGTTGCAGATGACATTGGCTTGGTGTCCTCCCGTGTGATGATATGTGGTGCGCATGAGGCGCACATGGTTCTGAGAATCCTTTCCGGTCAGTTTGAACCATAAGTAAAAGAAAGAAGGGATTTTCATGCAGAAAGAAGACAAACTTATCATTGGCGGACATGAATTTCATTCCAGATTTATTCTGGGCTCCGGTAAATATTCCTTAAAGCTGATTGAAGCGGCTGTAAAGGATGCCGGCGCGGAAATTATCACATTGGCAGTACGCCGCGCGAATACAAAGGATCAGGAAAACATTCTGGATTTCATTCCTAAAAATGTTACCCTGCTGCCCAATACCTCCGGCGCAAGAAATGCTGAGGAAGCAGTCCGCATTGCAAGATTGGCAAGAGAACTGGGCTGTGGTGATTTCGTAAAGATAGAAATCATGCGTGACAGCAAATATCTCCTGCCTGATAACTATGAAACCATCAAGGCAACCGAAATTCTTGCAAAGGAAGGCTTTGTGGTAATGCCCTATATGTACCCCGATTTGAATGTGGCGCGTGATTTGGTGAACGCCGGCGCGGCAAGCATCATGCCTCTGGCTTCTCCCATCGGCTCCAATAAGGGTCTGGCAACAAAGGAATTCATTCAGATTCTGGTGGATGAAATTGATTTGCCCATCATCGTAGATGCAGGCATCGGCAGACCTTCTCAGGCTTGCGAAGCAATGGAAATGGGCGCAGCGGCAATCATGGCGAACACCGCTCTGGCAACCGCAGGCGATTTGCCCCTTATGGCAGCGGCATTCCGTCAGGCGATTGAGGCAGGCAGAAAGGCGTATCTTTCCGGTCTGGGCAGAGTGCTGACCAGAGGTGCATCCGCATCCGATCCGCTGACAGGCTTCCTGCGTGATTAAGGAGGGATAAGCATGGAAAATCAATTTTTTGTAGACTCTGAATTTCTTTCCCCCGAAGCGCTGAAGCGTAAGCATGAGCTGGAAACAAACCCTGCTTCCAGAAAGAATCACATGGAATATATGCCCGGAATGGAAATCATCAAATCCGATATCCGTGAAACTGTCATGGCGCATGTGGAGGAATACGATTACGATAAATATACGGCAAGAGATGTGCGCGCGGCGCTCGATCATGAAACCTGCTCTGTGGAGGATTTCAAGGCGTTGCTTTCCCCTGCGGCGGCTCCCTTTTTAGAGGAAATGGCGCAGAAGGCAAGAATCGAAACCGGCAAGCATTTCGGCAATACCGTTTATCTTTTCACCCCCCTGTATATTGCCAACTATTGCGAGAATTACTGTGTATACTGCGGCTTCAACTGCTATAACCACATCAACCGCATGAAGCTGAATATGGAGCAGATTGAAAAGGAAATGCAGGTCATCGCGGACAGCGGCATGGAGGAAATCCTGATTCTGACAGGCGAAAGCCGTGCCATGAGTGATGTCAAATACATTGGTGAGGCTTGTAAGCTGGCAAGAAAATATTTCCGTATGGTCGGCGTGGAAATTTATCCTGTGAATACGGATGAATATCATTATCTGCATGAATGTGGTGTGGATTATGTCACTGTTTTCCAGGAAACCTATGACAATGTAAAATATGAAACCCTGCATCTGATGGGGCATAAGCGTGTTTGGCCCTACCGCTTTGATGCACAGGAAAGAGCCCTGCGCGGCGGCATGAGAGGGGTAGCGTTCTCTGCACTGCTCGGTCTGTCCGATTTCAGAAAGGACGCACTGGCAAGCGCACTGCATGTTTATTATTTGCAGCGGAAATATCCCCATGCAGAAATGTCCTTATCCTGTCCCAGACTGCGCCCGATTATCAATAATGATAAAATCAACCCCCTGGATGTCGGTGAGAAGGAGCTTTGTCAGGTTCTTTGTGCTTATCGTATTTTCATGCCCTTTGTCGGCATTACGGTATCCTCCAGAGAAAGCAAATCCTTCCGTGACGGTATCGTAAAAATTGCCGCAACGAAGGTTTCCGCAGGTGTTTCTACAGGCATCGGTGACCATGAAAGCAAATACACCGGCAAGGAAGCGGAGAATGCAGAGGGTGATGAGCAGTTTGAAATCAATGATGATCGCAGCTTTGAAACCATGTATGAGGATATGTCTGAGGAAGGACTTCAGCCTGTGCTGAATGATTATCTGTATGTCTGATATTTTGTGTGTCACAAACCGCAGTCTTTGTCATGAGGATTTTTTGCAGCGTATCCGAAAAATCGCAGCCTGTCAGCCGAAGGGCATCATCCTGCGTGAAAAGGATTTAAGCGAAGCGGCATACAAGGCACTGGCGGAAAATGTAATGCAAATCTGTAAGCAAAATGACGTTCCCTGCATCCTGCATAGCTTTATTGATGCAGCACTTTTACTGGGAGCGGAGCAGATCCATTTGCCCCTGCATATTTTGCGCGGCATGGAGGAAGAAAAAAAGAGACAGTTCCGAAGCATTGGCGCATCCTGCCATTCTGTTGCGGAAGCACAGGAGGCGGCTCGGCTTGGCTGTACCTATATCACAGCAGGACACGTTTTCGTGACGGATTGCAAGAAGGGACTTGCCCCCAGAGGGCTGGCGTTTTTGCAGGAGGTTGTGGAAAGCGTAGCCATTCCTGTTTATGCCATCGGCGGCATCGGCAGCGAAAATGCGGCATCGGTCAGAAAGACGGGTGCGGCAGGTATCTGTGTGATGAGTGGGCTCATGCAATGCGAAAATGTGGAGGAGCAAATGAAAAAACTGGAAAAATAGAAGAATGTCAATGAAAATTTCTGACAGCATCCGAAAGGAACAGCCCGAAACGGGAAGGCAGAAGGGGAGCGCCTTAGGCCTTGCAGAGATGAACAGCGATGGGAAGCCGTGTTCCGGCGTGAGAGGAGACCATGAAGTTTCGACCGATTTTTTTGAAGAGAACCAAGGATGTTTTTTTGGTTTGCGAAAAATTTCGGGAGAACGCTGTATTGGGAGCCGTTCTCCCGCTTTTTTTATTTTGTCTGCAAAAAGAAAAAATCCCAAAGGGGCTTTGAGATTTTTTGTTCTTACAGACATTTTTTTATTTTGCAGATTCCTTTTTGCGTACTGCGGGTGCGGCATCAAAGGTATGGTTGCGCCCCAGCATATAGGCCAGCTTGACAAGTGCCTTTTCTTCCTCGGTCAGCGGTCGCTCCAATCGTTCTTCAATGTGCAGGAACAGAGACTTTACGTTTGTACGCAGACGCTTCGGTTTTTTCGTCAGCATGGTCAGCGGCTGAAAGGTATCCGGCTGTATATGTTCGGGATGCGTAATGGCAAAGATTTTTGCCGTATAGGTCGCATCGTTCAGAGCATTGTGGAATGTTTCCTCCTGCGGCAGCTCCAGTGCCTCAACCGCATTTTTCAGACCGATTGCCTTGCCTGTTTCATGGTGCAGATATTCCGCTGCAAAGGGCTGTACATTCAGAAACTGATTTGTCATTGCATCGGCATCCAGATTGTAATACAGGATGTTGCGGTACAGGGACTTGATATCGTCCCCGCCCCATGCGCAAAGAACGGCAGGCTCCTTGCCGATAAACGTAAGAAACGCTTGGTATGCCTCAGGAAAATGGGGCTGTCCGGTGAGCATCTTCGGACGAATCCCTGTAATTTTTTCCACGAAGGGGTGCAGACGGGGATAAATCTGCGGCGAAATCATGCAATTAAAGGAATCCAGCTGCTCAAAGTGTTCATTCAGCTTCACCGCCCCAATCTGAATAATCTCAAAGGGACATTCCGGGTTCGGCTCCACCTTCTTTCCGGATTTGAAGGGGAACGCCTGATTGAATTCCAAATCCAAAACAATGTAATTCATAGAAAAAACTCCTTTATAGAAAACTTCCGCCGGGAAGTATTAGATTGTTTTAATAGGTCGAAACGCTGCTTTCGATTTAAGTGCGCCTTTTTATCTTACCATGAAAGCAGTCGGAAGAAAAGAGGAACTTCCTTCTTGTTCGATTCTAAAAGAAATGATACTATAAGGAGAAGAAAACGAAACAAAAAAGGGAGGACGAAAATGAAGCTGACATTCACAGAGGAGCAGATTGCAAACGAACTGCACAAAATTTATCTCGAAGAGGATGACCTTCTTATGGAGGGTGAATTTGTCACAGGAGAGGGCAAAAATTATATTATTACAGGCGTAGCAACGATTGAGGGTGAGCGCTATCATGAGTTTGAAATTGAATTTGAGCTGACAGAGGAGCCTGCGGAGGAAACCCTTGAGGCGATTATGCAGACTGATTGGGAATGGTACGATTTCCTTTGTTGATTATATTTTTCGGAGAAAAGAGAAAGGATGTGGAGTGAATGGGAAACTTTCATTATTTTATGCCGACAGATTGCTATTTCGGCAGAGGCTGCGTAGCGGAGCATAAGGCGGCAATGGCGAAGCTCGGCAAAAAGGCAATGGTTGTCACAGGGAAAACCTCCGCCAAGAGAAACGGCGCACAGCAGGATATCACCGATGCACTGGACAGCCTTGGTATTGCGTGGATTCTGTTTGATGAAATCGAGGAAAACCCTTCCGTAGAAACCGTAGAACGGGCGGCAAAGCTTGCCATCGCGGAGGGCGTGGAATTTTTCATCGGCATTGGCGGCGGCTCCCCGATGGATTCCTCTAAGGCGATTGCGACCATGGCGGCGCATCCCGAACAGGGGACGGATGCCCTCTGGAACGCAGAAAATAAGGCATTGCCTGTGGTAGCTGTGCCCACAACCGCAGGCACAGGCTCGGAGGTAACGCAGTATGCCATCGTGACCCTGCATGCAAAAAGAACAAAATCGAGTATTGCCGCGCATATCTTTGCTACAGTGGCATTCCTCGACCCGAAATATATGGATACCCTGCCTGCAAGAACCACGAACAATACCGCTGTAGATGCGCTGACGCATCTGGTGGAAAGCTATCTTTCCGCAAAGGCAACCGCGGTCAGCAGAGAAATCGCCAAGCAGGGGCTGCTGCTTTTCAAGGAATGCATGCCTGCCCTGCGTGAAAGAGTCTATTCCCCCGAAACGAGGGATAAGCTGATGCTGATGTCCGCCCTTGGCGGCGTTGCAATTGCACAGACCATGACCTCTCTGCCCCATGGCATGGGTTATTTCCTAACCTATGAAAAAGGTCTGCCCCATGGCATGGCAAATGGCGTTCTGACGCAGGCATATCTGGAGCTGTTCCCCGCAGGGGATGAAACTGTCGCGAAGGTTCTGGAATATCTTGGCTTTGCAAGCACAGACGAGATGGGCACCTTTTTGGATGCCGTTCTGGAGCATAATTCCGTTTACACCGAAGCAGATGTCACAAGCTATACCGACCGCTTCATGGAGCAGAAGGGCAAGCTTGCAACCTTCCCTTATCCTCTGGAAAGAGAAGATATCTACAATATGTATAAAAAAAGCCTGCTGAAATAAGCAAGCCTGTTGCAGACCGAGAAGGAAACTTTTCGGTCTGTTTTCATATATTGAAGGAAAAAGGGGAGAAATGCTATGCCCAGAATTTATCTCAGTCCCTCCTTGCAGGAATATAATCCCTTCTACGGCGGCGGTTCGGAGGAGGAGGTCATGAATCTGATTGCGGATGCCATGGAGCCGTATCTTGCGGCGGATGGCATTGAATATCTCCGCAATGCCCCCGAAATGACACTGGGGCAGGCGATTGCCGATTCCAATAACAGCAATGTTGATTTTCACCTTGCCATCCATTCCAACGCCGCCCCTCCGTCTGTCGCAGGCACAAGGCGCGGCCCTGTGGTCTATTATTATGCCACAAGCCCTTATGGCAGACAGATGGCGGAGCTGATTGCCGATGAGCTGCGTGAGATTTATCCCGACCCATCCAAGGTGCAGGTGCTACCGACCACAACCCTGCGCGAGCTGCGCCGGACAAATGCCCCCTCTGCATTGGTTGAGGTTGCGTATCATGATAATTCGGAGGATGCCGCATGGATACGGGGGAATATTGACGAAATCGGAAAAGCGTTGAGCAACGCGGTCGCTGCCTATTTCGGTTTGCGGTAAGGAGCTTGAAAATTTTTATGTAAAATAAAGCCATACATCTGTCCACAGAGGTGTATGGCTTTATTTTGCACAAAAACGGAACGAGAAAATGCGACTTCTTTCGGCAAAACCGTCAATACGAAATTTTTTTGGAAAAAAATAAAGGGAAATTCAAATAATGGTCGAATTTAATGTAATGTATAGATTGTACATATTTTGTGCGCTGTATACGTTAATAAGCCCCTTGACGGACACAAATCCGTTCAAAAATAAACCTATGGGAGGGAAGATTCTATGAAAAATTATGCATCTAACAGAGTGAGAAACGTAGTTCTTTTGGGCCACAGCGGTTCCGGTAAAACCACATATTCCGAAGCAGCGTTGTATTATTCCGGTGCAACGAAGAGATTCGGCAAGGTGGAAGACGGAAACACTGTGTCCGACTATGAAGCAGAAGAAATTCGCCGTAAGGTTTCGATCAATACATCTGTAATTCCCGTTGAATGGCAGGATACAAAGATTAACTTCCTGGATACTCCCGGTTACTTTGACTTTGCAGCCGAGGTAAAGCTGGCAATGAACGTAGCGGATACAGGGCTGATTATGGTTTCCGCAAAATCCGGCGTAGAGGTCGGTACGGAAAAGGCATGGGAATACTGCGAAGAAATGCACCTGCCCCGTATCATTTTCATTAACCAGATGGATGATGAAAATGCAGACTTTGAAAAAACACTGGCTGATTTGCGTAAAAACTTCGGCAAAGCCGTTGCCCCCCTGCAAATTCCCTTTGATGATGAAAACGGCAACTTCATCGGCTTTATCAATCTGATTAAGAGAGATGCCAGAAAGAAGGTAAACGGCAAGCTGGAAAAATGCGAAATGCCGGAGGATAAAAAGGATCAGGTTGAGGTTCTGCGCTCCATGCTGATTGAGGTAGCGGCAGAATCCAGTGAAGAGCTGATGGAAAAGTTCTTCAATGATGAAGAGCTGACCGAAGAGGAAATCTATGACGGTTTGCAGGTTGGTATCGCAAACCACAGCATTGCACCCGTTATGTGCGGTTCCGCCACACTGGGCTATGGTGTGAAGCTGCTGATGAACACAATCGTTCGTTTTACCCTTCCTGCAATCGAAGCAAAGGCAAACTTCCATGCCTTCCATGACGGGAAGGACGTTGTTTATTGCTCCTCCGATGACGAACGCTTCTCTGCGTATGTATTCAAAACCATTGCCGACCCCTATATCGGCCGCCTGAACCTGTTCCGCGTGATGACAGGTAAGCTGGATACTACCATGAGCGTCTATAATGAAGAAAAGGATACCGTCGAAAAGGTTGGACGTTTGTATGTTATGCGTGGGAAGGAGCAGATTGAGGTGGATGAGCTGCACTCCGGTGATATCGGCGCACTGGCAAAGCTTTCCAACACCTCCACACAGGATACCCTTTCCCTGAAGGATGCAAATATTATCATTCCCAAGATTGCGCTGCCTGGCTCCGTGCTTTGCATGGCAATCAAACCGAAGGGCAAGGGCGATGAGGATAAGCTTTCCGCAGCCCTGACAAAGATTCGTGAGGAAGACCCCACGATTAAGATGGAAGTAAACCCCGAAACCAAACAGACGCTGGTTTATGGCGTTGGTGAACAGCAGTTGGATGTTATGGTGCAGAAACTGAAAGCAAAATATAAGATTGAGGTTGATCTGACAGACCCCATCATCCCTTACAGAGAAACCATTAAGGCAAAAGCATCCGTGCGCGGTCGTTATAAAAAGCAGTCCGGCGGTCATGGTCAGTTTGGTGACGTTGTGATGGAATTTGAGCCCAGCTACGATACCACAACACCTGTTATCTTTGAAGAAAAAATCTTCGGCGGCTCCGTTCCCAAGCAGTATTTCCCTGCGGTTGAAAAGGGTTTGCAGGAATGTGTACAGAGCGGCGTGCTGGCAGGCTATCCCGTTGTTGGTCTGAAGGCTACCCTGACAGATGGCTCCTACCATCCCGTTGACTCCTCTGAAATGGCGTTCAAGATGGCAACCTCCGTTGCATTCAAGGAAGGGATTCCGCAGGCAAAGCCCGTTATTCTGGAGCCCATCGAACACGTTGAGGTGCTGATTCCCGATAAATACATGGGCGATATCATGGGCGATATCACAAAACGCCGTGGGCGCATTTTGAGCATGGATGCAGTCGGCATGAAGAAGTGCATTGTTGCAGAGGTTCCTACCGCAGAAATGCACAAATACGCAACCGACCTGCGCTCCATGACACAGAGCCGTGGCGAATACAGACATCATTTTGAAAGATATGAGGAGGCTCCCATGGAGGTACAGAAAAAGATTATTGAAGCACGCGCCGCTGAAAAAGAAAAATAATTTCCGAAAAGTGGCAGATGCAACAGATTTTTCTGAAATAATATGATAAAATGAACCACGAGAAGATATTTTTTCCTCTCGTGGTTTTTTATTTTGATTTTGGACGATACTTGGATAGGTCAATCGGAAGGAGGCTTTTCTATGTACGATATCGGGATTATCGGCGGCGGCCCTGCGGCGTTATCGGCGGCAGTCAGCGCAAGGCAGCGGAATAAAAGCGTTTGCATCTTCGGCAGAAGTCTGGATAGCTCTCTGCTGTTTGCGGCGGAGAAGGTTGATAATTACCTTGGTCTGCCCGATTTAAGCGGCGAGGAGCTGCTGAATCAGTTTTATGCCCACGCCAGAAAGCAGGGCGTGGAGTTTGTGGAATCGCGCATCAAGCAGATTATGCCCATGGGAGAGTATTTTGTTATCAATGCGGATAATAATTTCGTGCAGGCAAAAACGCTGATTCTGGCAACGGGCATCAATAAAAGCCGCGGCATTGCGGGCGAAACGGAGTATCTCGGCAAGGGGGTCAGCTATTGTGCGACCTGCGATGGGATGCTTTATCGCGGTAAAAATGTTGTGGTTGTGGGCGAAAATGCAGAGGGGGAGGCAGAGGCAAACTTCCTTGCGGATGTCTGCGCGCGCGTGACGTATCTGCCTTTGTATCAGCCGGTGATGTATTTAAAGGAAAACATCCATTTAAAGGAAGGAAAACCGCAGGCAGTGCTTGGCGAGAATGGCAGGGTTTCCGCGCTAGAGGTGGGGGGAGAAGCGATTCCCTGTGATGGGATTTTCTTTGCGAAAAACAGCACAGCCCCCGAAAGTCTGCTGTTTGGGCTGGAAACGGATGGCAAGAATATCGTGGTTGACCGTGCGATGAAAACGAATCTTCCCGGTGTTTTTGCGGCAGGAGACTGCACCGGTGCGCCGTATCAGATTGCGAAGGCGGTCGGCGAGGGACTGGTTGCGGCATTGAGCGCGGCGGCATATCTGGATGAAGGCAACCGAAAATAAGAGTGGACAGGTGTGGACAGATTGGACAGATTGGACACCAAAAGGACAGCCAAAAAAGCAAAAGCGGACAGCGGAAATGGACAGAGATTGTATGTGAATGCATACAGTCTCTTTTTTTATGAACTTTTTAAACAATTTGTGAATTTTCAAAAAGGGTCTTGAATATAACTGGATATGGTGTTAATATATGTATTGTAAATTAGCACTCGGATTAGATGAGTGCTAACAGATAGAAAATTATAGGAGGTAATGAAAATGAAACTTGCACCATTAGGAGATAAAGTCGTATTGAAACAGGTAGAAGCACAGGAAACCACAAAATCCGGCATCGTGCTGACAAGTCAGGCGAAGGAAAAGCCGCAGGAAGCAATCGTTGTTGCTGTCGGCCCCGGCGGCATGGTTGGCGATACCAAGATTGAGATGGTAGTGAAGGAGGGCGACCATGTGCTGTATTCCAAATATGGCGCAATGGAAGTGAAATATGACGGCGAGGAATACCTGATTATGCGTCAGAATGATATTCTGGCAATCATCAAGGATTGATTTTAATTGATTTTTGAAAATAAAAATTTAAAAATTTGATTGGAGGAAAGCATTATGGCAAAAGAAATCAAATACAGCACCGATGCCAGAAACGCAATGGCGGCAGGTGTGGATAAGCTGGCAAATACAGTAAAGGTAACACTGGGGCCCAAGGGCAGAAACGTGGTTCTGGACAGAAAATTCACTTCTCCCCTGATTACAAACGACGGCGTTACCATTGCAAAGGATATCGAGCTGGAAGACCCCTATGAAAACATGGGCGCACAGCTGGTAAAAGAGGTTGCGACACAGACAAATGATGTTGCCGGCGACGGTACTACAACAGCGACCGTTCTGGCACAGGCAATGATTCAGGAGGGTTTGAAGAATATTGCGGCAGGCGCAAACCCCATTATTCTCAGACGCGGGATGCAGAAGGCAACGGAAGCAGCTGTTGCAGAAATCAAGGGAATGAGCCAGTCCGTTACCACAAGCAAGCACATTGCAAACGTAGCGGCAATCTCCGCAGGGGATGAGGAAGTCGGCAAGATGATTGCGGAAGCAATGGATAAGGTTACAAATGACGGCGTTATCACCATTGAGGAATCCAAGACCATGAAAACAGAGCTGGCTCTGGTAGAAGGGATGCAGTTCGACAGAGGGTATCTTTCCGCATACATGTCTACGGATATGGATAAGATGGTAGCGGTTCTGGAGGAGCCTCTGATTCTGATTACAGATAAGAAAATTTCCAATATTCAGGAAATCCTGCCGATTCTGGAGCAGGTAATGCAGACAGGCAGAAAGCTGCTTTTGATTGCAGAGGACGTAGAAAGCGAGGTTCTGGCAACTCTGGTTGTGAACAAGCTGCGTAATGTATTCACCTGCGTTGCGGTAAAGGCACCCGGCTACGGTGAAAGAAGAAAAGCACAGCTGGCAGATATCGCGGCACTGACAGGCGGTCAGGTTATCTCCGAGGAGGTTGGCATTTCCTTGCAGGATGCAACCTTGGATATGTTGGGTACCGCGAAAACAGTTCGTGTGGAAAAGGAAGCAACCATCATCGCAGACGGTGCGGGTGACAAGGCTGCCATCGAAGCGCGTATCGCACAGATCAAAAAGGGCATGGAAGAAACAGATTCCGCATTTGATAAGGAAAAATATCAGGAAAGACTGGCAAAGCTTTCCGGCGGCGTAGCTGTAATCAAGGTTGGTGCGGCAACAGAAACAGAAATGAAGGAAAAGAAGCTGCGTATGGAGGATGCACTGGCGGCAACAAAGGCAGCAGTGGAGGAAGGCATTGTAGCTGGCGGCGGTACTGCTCTGGTTCATGCCATGGATAAGGTAAAAGCAGCCTGCGCAGAGCTGGCAGGGGATGAAAAAACAGGTGCGGATATCGTCATCAAGGCACTGGAAGCACCTCTGCGTCAGATTGTTGCAAATGCAGGTCTGGAAGGCTCTGTGATTGTAAACAAGGTAAAAGAGATGAATGACAGCATGGGTTTCAACGCGCTGACAGAGGAATATGTGGAAATGGTTGAGGCAGGTATCCTTGACCCTGCAAAGGTAACAAGAAGTGCATTGCAGAATGCAACCAGCGTTGCTTCCACCTTCCTGACAACAGAAGCGGTTGTTGCGGAGCTGCCTGCGAAAAACGCACCCGCAATGCCTGATCCCGGCATGGGTAACTACATGTAATAATTTAAGTCGAAAGCAGACTTCGCCCTACTCTAAAAGGTGCGCCCAAATAAGAAAACTTGAATTCTGAAATGCTGAAAGCTACGGCTACTGCGTCAGTTCCCCTTGACAGCCTAAGTCAAAGGATGCCTGCGGGAAACTTCCTTGTATCCGCAGGCTTTCAGCTATTTCATTTTCTTCATGTTTTCTTATTGGGACACACCTAAGAGTGGGGCATTTTTCTTGTAATTTTTCGTTTTTATGGAAAAGAAATTCAAAAATTTTTGAAATTTTGTGGAAAATCACACGGGTGTATTTGCAGAGCGGACAAATATCCGAGAATAAGAAAAAAATGTCTTTCTACAAGGAACTTTTTTAGAGATACCTATTGACTTTGTTGAATTTAATCATATATAATTGGGAAGGTCGATAAATTATGCGGTTTTTGTCAAAAATATTTGGTTTATCGACAAAAAATTGAAATAAGGTTAGGAGGGATTTTAGTGTTACAGGTATTTGATATCATCGGACCTATTATGATTGGCCCTTCCAGTTCTCATACAGCAGGTGCAGTGCGTATCGGGAAATATGCCCGTTCTGTTCTGGGCAAGAAGCCCGTGAAGGCTGTGATTCAGTTCAGCGGCTCCTTTGCCAAGACCTATAAGGGTCACGGTACGGATAAGGCTGTGATTGCAGGGATTCTGGGGATGGACACAGACGATGCCCGTATCCGCAACAGCATGCAGATTGCGACAGAGGAAGGTCTGGATTTTACCTTTATCGAAGAAGATATTGACGGCGCACACCCCAATACGGCGGAAATTACGCTGACAGATGAAGCAGGAAGAACCGCGCTGATTCGCGGTGCATCCATCGGCGGCGGCAATATTATTATCAATAAAATCAATGATACAGAGGTATCGATTTCCGGTAAATCCGATACATTGGTGATTCCCCATGATGACGTTCCCGGTATGATTGCCGTGGTAACAAACATTCTGGCAGACAAGGGTGTAAACATACATGGGTTCTCTCTGGGCAGAGACCATAAGGGCGGTACAGCTGTTATGACAATCGAGATTGACGGTCATGTGGACGAGTCTATCAATGATGCAATCATGGAATGTCCCCATATTCACGCATCTACGATTCTGAAAGCAATTTAAGAAGGAGAGGCGGAGAACTTGTTAAAATATGATTCTATTGCCGAGCTGGTAAACGAAGCGGAAAAGAGAGGCTTGAAGCTTTCTGAGCTGGTTCTGAAAACACAGGCGGCAATGACGGAAAAGACAGAAGAAGAAATGTTCGCAACCATGGAGCGATCCCTGCAGGTCATGAAGGAATCCGTACAGGATGGGTTGGATAAGGACAAGCGTTCTGCCAGCGGATTGACAGGCGGCGATGCCTACAAGCTGAATGAAGCATTGAAGGCAGGCAAGAATATTGTAGGTCATTTCTTCGGCAATGCAATGATGAAGGCGGTTGCGGTTGCACAGACAAATGCCTGCATGGGCAGAATCGTAGCATCCCCGACAGCGGGCAGCTGCGGTATTCTTCCTTCTGCACTGCTGACATTGCAGGAGGAAAAAAATATTTCGGATAAGGATCTGGTTATGGCACTGTTTACTGCATCCGCAGTTGGTATCGTGATTGCAACGAATGCCAGCGTGGCAGGGGCGGCAGGCGGCTGTCAGGCAGAATGCGGCGCGGCAAGCGCAATGGCGGCGGCGGCAATGGTAGAGCTTTGCGGCGGCACACCCAAGCAGTGTGAGCACGCTTGTGCAATCGCGCTGAAAAATATTCTCGGTCTGGTTTGCGACCCTGTTGCAGGTCTGGTTGAGATTCCCTGTATCAAAAGAAATGCCGGCGGCGTAGGCAATGCGCTGGTAGCGGCTGAGCTGGCACTGGCAGGCGTAGAAAGCCATATTCCTGCGGATGAGGTAATTGTAGCGATGAAGAAAATCGGTGATACAATGTCCTCTACGCTGAAGGAAACCGCAGAAGGCGGTCTGGCTGTGACACCGACAGGGAAAAAGCTTTGCGAAAAGGTATTTGGTTGATGCAAAAGGCAAACCTCAATACTTTTCATATTTAGTTTTCGTACAAACCGTAGAAACAAGCAATTATACAAACATTTATCAAATCAATCATTTAATAGGAGAAGGTCAAAATGAGTATTATTCAGAAATGGAATAGCATTTCCTTAGTAAAACGTATCGTTTGTGGTCTGATCATTGGTGCAATCCTTGGTCTGCTGATTCCACAAGTAAAAGTTATCGGTGTTCTGGGTACCCTGTTCGTTGGTGCTCTGAAGGCTGTAGCACCTATTCTGGTATTCTTCCTGGTTATCGCAGCTCTGGCTTGCGGTCAGGAGGGCGGCGGCAGAACAATGGGCCGTGTAGTTGCACTGTACCTGATTGGTACATTCGCAGCGGCTGTTGTTGCAGTACTGGCTTGCCACTTCATCCACATCGTTCTGCCTCTGGGCGACGCAGCTTCCACAGATGGCTACACAGCAGCAGGCGGCATTGGTGAAGTATTCTCCAATCTGCTGAACAACATTGTTTCCAACCCCATCGGTTCCATCGTAAATGCGAACTACCTGGGTATTCTGTTCTGGGCTGTTATCTTTGGTCTGGCACTGAAAAAAGCAAGTGACACAACAAAGAATGCACTGAACGATTTCTCCGAAGCGGTTACAGCAGCAGTTAGAGCAGTAATCTCCTGCGCTCCCTTCGGTATCCTGGGTCTGGTATTCACAACAGTATCCGAAAACGGTCTGGGTATCTTCACAGAATACGGTAAGGTTCTGGCAGTTCTGGTTGGCTGCATGGCTTTCGTAGCTCTGATTCTGAACCCCATCATCGTATGGACACAGATCAAATCCAACCCTTATCCTCTGGTATTCAAATGCCTGAAGGATTCCTTTATCACAGCATTCTTCACAAGATCTTCCGCAGCGAATATCCCTGTTAACATGACTCTGTGTGAAGAACTGGGTCTGGATGAAGATAACTACTCCATCTCTATCCCTCTGGGTGCAACCATCAACATGGGCGGTGCTGCAATCACAATCACAGTTATGACACTGGCTTGCGTAAACACACTGGGCATGGAAGTTCCCCTTGCAATGAAGGTTCTGCTGTCCTTCGTAGCAGCTATCTCCGCTTGCGGTGCTTCCGGTGTTGCAGGTGGTTCCCTGCTGCTGATTCCTCTGGCTTGCTCTCTGTTTGGTATCCCCAACGATGTAGCAATGCAGGTTGTAGGTGTTGGCTTCATCATCGGCGTAATTCAGGACTCTTGCGAAACAGGCCTGAACTCTTCTACAGACGCACTGTTCACAGCTGCTGCTGACTTCCACGATATGAAGAAAGCAGGCAAGGACATCTGGGCTTGGAGAAAGAAATAATTTTCAAAGGGAATTTAAGCAACAAAATTTTATAAAAAAATACGGTTGGTACGAGCCCCCGTCGCTTACGCGACGGGGTTTTCTTTTGCAGGAAGGGCTTAAAGAAAATTTAATACTTTCCCAGTTGTAATCTATGATTTTTTTGCTATAATTGACTTGAAAACACAGTTGGAACAGCTTGTGGACGAAATAGAGGTGGAAAGTATGCTGTGGATGTTTTTATTTATTATTTGTATGATTGGAGTATTCGGGAAGCTGCTGCTTTTCGGGATACAAATGGCTTGGGGAATCTCCAAATTTTTACTGACGATTGTAATATTGCCGCTGATTTTAATTGGTATGGTGGTAGGAGGCTTGCTTTATATCGCATTCCCGATTCTGATTGTGATTGGGATTATCGCACTGCTTTGTAGGTAAGAATAGAGGCGTTCATCGAAGGATGGACGCCTTTTCTGTCGAGGGGTTTCGGAAGAAAGGTATTCCTTCTAAATTGCATTTGTGGTATACTTACAGATAAGTATGTAATTATGAAAAAGAGGAGAGGGAGTGCAGTTCATGAAAAACAGAGTGAAGATTTCCATTGACGGAAAAAGCTTTACGCTGGTTGGCGAGGAATCGGAGGAACATATCCGCAGTGTGGCGGCTTATATTGATGAGAAAATGACGGAAGTCCGTGAAAAGGCCGTTGCTGTTACGTTGGATTCCAGCCTTGCTTATGTGCTGACCTCTGTGAATGTGGCAGATGATTACTTCAAGGAAAAGGCGTATACTGCTGAGCTGGAGGGCAGACTCATCGGCATGACGGCGCGCGTGCAGGAATTGACGCATAAGCTGGAGGAAGCGGAAAAGGCGAGAGAGAATGCGGAAAACAAGCTGGATGAATATATTCTGGCGATGGAGGACAACGGCAGCGCGCAGATGCACCAGACATACCATTCCGCAGGGAAAAATAAAAAAGGAAAGAAATAATCATAAAAATTAACGAAAAAAGAAATAACGAAAAGCAGCATGCCGATGAAGCATTTGAGAGAATTTCATAGGTTTGCTCTTTTCTTTTACAACGGGTTTGCATGAGAGAGAAAGGAGACTATTATGTCTGGAGTGAATCGACCGGAGCTGCTTTCCCCTGCGGGTTCCATGGAGAGCCTGAAGGCGGCAGTGAACGGCGGCTGTGATGCGGTCTATCTGGGTGGCAAGCAGTTCAGCGCAAGGCAGTATGCGGGGAATTTTGATTTGAAGGAATTGGAGGATGCCTGTGATTATTGCCATCTGCGCGGCGTAAAGGTGTATGTAACGGTAAATACGGTATATAAGGATGAGGAGCTGGCAGGGTTTTTGACCTATATCAGGAGCCTGTACGAAATGGGCGTGGATGCGCTCATTATGCAGGATACAGGCGCGGAAAGACTGGTAAAGGCGCATTTTCCTGATTTTCCCCTGCATGCAAGCACGCAGATGACCTGTAATTCTCTGGCGGATGTGAAATACTGGGAGAGCCGTGGGTTTGATAAAATCGTGCTGAGCAGAGAGCTTTCTCTGGAGGAAATCAAGCATATTACGGAAAACACCGAAGCGGAAATCGAAACCTTTGTGCATGGGGCACTTTGTGTTTGCTATTCGGGGCAGTGCATTATGAGCAGCATGCTGGGCGGCAGAAGCGGCAACCGCGGACGCTGCGCGCAGACCTGCCGCTTGCCCTATACGCTGTATAAGGGCTATGACAGCATGGCGGAGGGATATCTGCTTTCCCCGAAGGACGTGATGACGGTGGAAATTCTGCCGCAGCTGATTGAGGCAGGAATTGCATCGCTGAAAATTGAGGGCAGAATGAAAAGCCCTGAATATGTGGCAGGGGTAACGCGGATTTACCGCAAATATATTGACCTGTATTTTGAAAATCCGGAGGAATACAAGGTAGATCCCGTGGATATCAAGGCGTTGCAGCAGCTGTTTAACCGCGGCGGCTTTACGCAGGGATATTACACCTCCTTTGCCGGACGGGAGATGATGAGCATTGAACGCCCGAAATCGTGGGGGCTGAAGGTCGGCATTGTGGACAAGTATCTGCCGAAATATAAGAAGGTGACGATTCGCACGAGAGAGCCCTTGGTTCCCGGAGATGGTCTGGAAATCTGGACGCAGACAGAGCCGCACGTTGGGACGAATGTTTCCAAGCACTCCAAGGCGGGCGAGGTGATTACGATTACCCTTGAGGGGGATATCAACAAAAATGATGTGGTTTACCGCACCTTTGGGAAGGCATTGCAGGATGAGCTGAAAAAGACCTACGAAAAGGATACACGCAAGCTGCCGATTTACGGGATGCTACGCGTGAAGGAGGGCGAACCGATTTCCTTACAGCTTTGGGATAACGGCGGCAACAGCGTTTTTGTCAGTGGCAGTATCGTAGAGCCGGCAGGCAGCTCACCTATGCTCCCGATGAAGCTGCGGGAAAACATCAGCAAGATGGGCGCAACGCCCTTTGTTCTGGCGGATTTGCAGACGGATATCGACCGATATATTTATGTGAATATCAGCGAGGTGAACCGTGTGCGGCGTGCGGCGTGCGAGGCACTGGAGGCGGCGATTCTGAAAAAATCCAAGCGGAAGGCGAAGGATGACGCGGTGTATGCGAAACCGGAGAAGCAGCCGATGCAGCTGCGGAAAAAGCTGACAGCGGTTGTGACGAACATGGGGCAGCTGGATGCCGTTTTGCAGGCGAGAGGCATTTGCAGGGTGTATTATGAAGCGGCGGCGGATTTGGAGAAAAATCTGGACAAGATTCTGGCAAAATGCCGCAAGGCAGGCGTGACGCTTTATGCCGCACTGCCGAGAGTGGCAAGAGAATGGAACGCGGAAGCAGAACAGCCGATGATTGACAGGCTGATTGCGAGTGAGATTGACGGCTTTTTGGTGCGTGCCGCAGGGCAGTTTGCACAGGTGCAGAAAAGCGGCAAGAAAATTGTTGTTGACTACAATCTGAATGCGATGAACCGGCAGACGGTGGAATACTGGAAGGAGCAGGGGGCGGACAATGTCTGTCTTTCTGTGGAGGCGAATTTGCAGGAAATTAACCGCATGGGGGATAAGAACTGCGAAATGGTGGTTTATGGCTATCTGCCGCTGATGAAAACGCAGCAATGCCCCATCGGGAATTATGTGGGCGGCAAGGACGGACATAAATTCTGCACGGAGCGCAGCAATGAGGATTTGTATTTCCTCAGAGACAGAAAGGGCGTGAAATTCCCCTTGATGACGGACTGCGAGAGATGCGTCTGCACGATTCTGAACGGCAAGCCTTTGTTTACGCTGAAATTTTATGATGAAATTCTGGAAAGCACAACGGGTCTGGTGCGTCTGGACTTTACAAAGGAGGGCCCCGGCAGGGCAGAGCGGATTGCGAAGGCATACGGGGAAATGACGGCGGATGCGGAGCGGATGAGCCCCGCGACACGCAATCTTTTGGGAGAAATGAGCGAAAAGGGCAGCACGAAGGGGCATTTCTTCCGCGGAGTGGAGTGATGTAAATGTTTGATTTAATCATAATGCTGAGCAGATACCTGTTCATTTTCTATATCGTTTTGTTCCTGTGGCAGGGCATTGTTTATGTTGCCTATGAGCAGGGCGGCTTTCTGGGGAACCCCTATACGGCGGTTTCCATGCAGAGACGGATTACGGTATTGATGCACATGACGGCGTTTCTGATTCTGGGATACAACAGGGAAACATATATGTTTGATATTACGACGCTGCTATTTGGGGCGATTTCGTTGGTTTTTCTGCTGTTCGCGGTGAAGCTTCTGGACAGGTTTTATTACGAGGGCTGTCCGCTCATCTGGACGGGGATGCTGTTTCTGATGGATGTGAGCTTGATTATTTTACAGAGGGTGGAGCCTTCTCTGGCACACAGACAGCTGATGTGGATGTGCATTGGGCTGGCAGGGATGTCTTTTCTGCCGACCTTCTTCCGGTGGATTCCAAGGTTTGAAATGTTTGAATGGGTGTATATCATCGGGTGCTATCTGCTGCTGCTTTCGACAAGGTTTTTCGGCGTGTCAAAATACGGCTCTACCAACTGGCTTGCCATTGGCCCGGTTACCTTTCAGCCCTCGGAGATTGCAAAGTTTCTGTTTGTATTCTACCTTGCGAGCGTATTCCGCAAGAGGGTGGAATGGAAGCAGTTTTTGACAACGGGGATTTTGAGCGCAGGACTGGTGATGCTGTTGGTTTTGCAGAAGGACTTGGGCAGTGCGCTTATCTTTTTTATGACATACATGGTGATGCTGTATATTGCGACCTCGAATGAATTTCTGTTCTTTCTGGGGATGGGCGCGGCAAGCGTGGCGGCAATGGGGGCGTATAAGCTGTTTTCTCATGTGCAGGTGCGTGTGGCGGCATGGCGCAACCCCTGGGCGGATATTGATGCAGGGGGATATCAGATTGTCAGTTCTCTGTTTGCCATTACGACATGGGGGCTGTTCGGCAGCGGCTTGACGAAGGGGATGCCGAAAAGTATTCCCGTTGTGGAAAGTGATATGATTTTCTCGGCAATCTGCGAGGAATTCGGCGTGATTTTCGGCGCAGGTATCATCGGGATATTTATTATGCTGCTGTACCGCGGGGTGCGTATTGCACTGGACTGCAACAGAAGATACTACAGTATTCTGGCGGCAGGGGTGACTACGCTGATTTCGTTTCAGGCGTTTGTGATTCTGGGCGGCGTGATGAAGCTGATTCCCCTGACAGGGGTAACACTGCCGTTTGTCAGCTACGGCGGCAGCTCGGTTCTGGTCAGCCTGATGATGATTGGGCTTTTGCAGTGGGTATGCGTATATTGCGAGCAGCGCGCTCAGCAGGAGCAGGAGGAGCAGCGGATGATGGAGGAAATGCAGATGGGAGGCGGCAGATATGAGTAATATGAAGCGAAGCATGCGCCGCGTATTCTGGCTGCTGGCGTTATGCTTTTTCCTGCTGTTGGGCTATCTGGGGAAGCTGGTTTTTGTAGACAGAGAGGAAATTTCCGGCAACTCCTATAACAGCCGTCTGCGGTATGTGGATGAAACCATCAAGCGTGGAGACATTCTGGACAGAGAGGGCGAGGTCATCGCGACCAGCACAAGGCAGGAGGACGGTACCTACAAGAGAGAATATCCGCGCGGACGGATGGCGGCACATATTACAGGCTACAGCAGTGTCGGGAAAACCGGCGTTGAGGCAGCAGAAAATTTTGAGCTGATGAAGCTGCACAATGAATTATTTCAGCGCGTGAGCAGTGTGGTGCGGAAAACGGAGCTACAGGGCAACAGCGTTGCTTTAACGATGGATATGGATATTCAGACAACGGCAGGCAACCTTCTGGGCAGTGCCAAAGGAGCGATTGTTGTGATGGAGCCTTCGACGGGGCGGATTCTTGCCTTGCAGGCGTATCCCGACTTTGACCCGAATACGGTGGAGGCGCAATGGGATACACTGAAGGAGGATGCGGACAGTCCACTGGTGAACCGTGCGACGCAGGGACTTTATCCGCCCGGCTCGACATTTAAGACCGTAACGGCTTTAGCAGGGATGGAGTACCTTTCTGACTGGCAGAGCTTTCAGGTGGAATGTACGGGCGAAAGAGTTTTTCAGGATAAGGTGATTCATTGCTACAATAACAAGGTGCATGGCATGGTGGATATGAAAAGTGCGCTTGCCTATTCATGCAACTGCTATTTTGCGGCACTGGCGGATGAAATCGGAGCGGGCAAGCTGGCGAAGACCATGCGGCAGGTCGGCATGGATGCAGACAGCCGCTTTGAACTGGAAACAAGCCGAAACAGCATTTATCTGGCGAAGGGTGCTACGGAAAGCGAACTGGTGGAAACGGCAATCGGGCAGGGCAGAACGGGAGTTACGCCCCTGTATATGGCAATGCTTGCCTCTGCGTTTGCGAATGACGGGATGATGATGAAGCCATATATCGTAGATCACGTGGTTTATCCGGATGGGACGGAAACAAAAAACACCGTTCCCGAAAAGCTGACGGAAATCTGCACGGCGGAGGAAGCGGCAGCCATCAAGGATATGATGATTGGGGTTGTTTCCGGCGGCACAGGCACGGCGGCGGCAATCAATGGTGTGACGGTTGCCGGCAAAACGGGTACGGCAGAAAATGCCACAGGCTATGACCATAGCTGGTTTATCGGCTTTGCGCCTGCGGAGAACCCGAAGGTTGCGGTCGCGGTTGTGATTGAAAATGCCAATTACGGCAGTGCAACGCCGATTGCAGGCAAGGTGATGCAGGCGGCTCTGGCGGAACTGGAAAAATAAGCTGAGGTGACGAAATGAAGCTGCGGTTGGATACATCGAAAACCTACGCCATTGCACTGGAGGGCGGTGGCGCAAAGGGTGCGTATGAGGTCGGTGTCTGGAAGGCGTTGGACGAGGCCGACGTGCGGTTTGATGCGGTGGCAGGCACCTCTGTCGGCGCACTGAACGGGGCGATGATGGTGATGGGAGAGCTGGAGCAGGCGCTGCGACTCTGGGAGAACATTCGCTTTTCGCAGGTATTTGATGCGGATGATGAGCAGCTAAAGAAGCTTTATGACCATAAGCTTTCGGAGGTGGATTTTCGGACGCTTTTCAAGGATGTGATGGAAGCCATCCACGAGGGTGGCTTGGATATTGAACCGCTTCGGAGGCTGATTGCGGAATGGGTGGATGAAGAAAAAATCAGGGCCTCCGAGAAAAAGCTGTTTCTGGTAACCTATTCTTTAACGGACAAAAGGGAACTGGACATGGATGCGGACGAGCTGGAGGAAGGCAAGCTGCGGGATATGCTGCTGGCGAGTGCGTATGTGCCGCTATTTCAGCGGAAAAAGCTGGATGGTAAGGATTATGTAGATGGGAGTGTGCATAATATTGTGCCAATCAGCAGCTTACTGGAACGCGGCTATCGGGATATTATCGTGATTCGGATTTTCGGCGTGGGCTTTGAAAAACGGACGCGGATTCCCGAAGATGCGAATATCATTACGGTTGCGCCGAGAGAAAGACTTGGCGGCGTATTGCAGTTTGATGCGGCGCAGAGCAGAAGGCTGTTGCAGCTGGGATATTTCGACGGACTGCGGATGCTGTATGGTCTGGCAGGGGAGAAATATTACATCGACAGGCAATGGAGCGAAACAGAGGCGTATTTTGCGTTGCAGGAGCTGTGCAGACTTTTTATAAAGGAAGAAACACCTTCTCTGCGGGCGCTGAATGAAACGATTCTGCCTAAGCTGGCGAAGCATTTAAAGGTGAAGGACGGGGGATATTATGACCTGCTGACGGCACTTCTGGAAAGGCTGGCGGAGCGGCAGGGGATTTCGCCGTTTCGGGTGCGGACGGAGGAAATGCTTCTGCTTGAGATTGCGGCGAAAATGAAGAAAAAATAGGAAATATAGCTGCGAAGGAAATTCTTTTCCGAAATATTTAAAATACGAAGTGATTTCTTTTTTCGGAAAAGATTTTTCGGATACGGGAATAAGTATAGAAGGAAATTCTTTTCTGAAATATTTAAAATACGAAGTGATTTCTTTTTTCGGAAAAGATTTTCCGGATACAGTGATAAGTTATAGAAGGAAATTCTTTTCTGAAATATTTAAAATACGAAGTGTTTTTCTTTTTTCAGAAAAGATTTTCCGAATATAGAAATAAAAGAAAGGGCTTTTCGCTCCAAAAGGGGCGGAGGGCCTTTTTTATGCAGAAAACAACGGAAAACACAGAAAATACTTAAAAAAGAGAAAAGAAAAAAGGATAACTTTTCTGCAAAGAAAACGGACAGGCAAACATACTAATAAATATTTTTGCATATAATTTAACAATATAGGGGGTTCGGGCAGGCGTTTTAAAACCCTGTAGAACCGGTAGGAATAAAAATCCCCCTTTTTTGGTAGGGTACGAAAGAAAGAAATACCGACAAAGAGATGGGAATTGTCGGCGGTTTTTCATTTGGAGATAGTCATTTTGTGCAAAAATCGACACTTTTTTTCAAAAAAACATGGGAATTAGATAGCATACTAAGTATCCTGTATACAAAAAAACGAATTTTCTGCATTTTTCTTCTTTTTTTGCAGGATTTTCTAAAATAAAAACAATTTTTTAACAATTTCTATTGAAATACGGAAACAATGATGTTATAATCTAAACAAATACAAGAGGCGGATATAGCCTAGGGTATTTGGAATGATTAAAAACTTATATTCACGATATTCAAGAATAGAAAGGATATAGGTTTTTTCTAATGTCATCCGATGTGCAGCCTGTCTTTTAGGGAATACGGGGACGACGGGCGGCACCAAACGTTTCATGATTGTTTTATCGCATGGTTAAAATATAGAAACAGAGGAGGTAAAACAAGATGTACACAATGGGTGTTGACATCGGCTCCGCATCTTCAAAGGCAGTTATTTTGAAGGACGGGAAGGATGTTCTTGCTGCAGAGGTTGTACAGGTAGGTACAGGCTCTACAGGTCCCAAGAAGGCTATGGAAATGGCCTTTGAAAAAAGCGGTGTGAAGGAGGAGGAAATCGACTTCATCATTGCGACAGGCTATGGCAGATTTTCCTTGGAGGATGCGGATAAGCAGATGTCCGAAATCAGCTGCCATGCAAAAGGTATTTACCATTTGGTACCCACTGCACGTACCATCATTGATATCGGCGGTCAGGATGCGAAAGCGATCCGACTGGATAACAAGGGCGGTATTAAGCAGTTTTTTATGAATGATAAATGCGCAGCAGGTACAGGTCGTTTCATCGAGGTTATGGCCAGAGTATTGGAAACAACGCTGGATGAAATGGCAACACTGGACGAACAGGCAGAGGATACCGCACCAATCAGCAGTACTTGCACTGTATTCGCTGAATCCGAGGTTATTTCTCAGCTCTCCAAAGGCACTGACAGAAAGAGCATTGCCAGAGGGGTTCACATGTCCGTAGCTAGCAGAGCGTGCGGCCTTGCATACAGAGCGGGTCTGGAAAAGGACATTGTCTTTACAGGCGGCGTTGCAAAAAATGCAGGCGTAGTAAGAGCGGTCTCTAGCGTATTGAAAACAGATGTAATTGTGGCACCCAATCCACAAACAACAGGCGCGCTCGGTGCGGCACTTTTCGCATACGAAGCGGCAACAAAAAAATAATAAGAAAGAGGGATTAGAATGAGTTTAACACAAGGCATGACAGCAAAGAAATTGTTAGGCTACTATCAGAACAAAGCTGACCAGGACGCAAGAGAAGCTAAAGCAAGAGGCGACCTTGTTTGTTGGTCCGCATCCGTAGCTCCTTCCGAATTCTGCGTAACAATGGGTATCGCTATGATTTACCCCGAAACACACGCAGCAGGTATCGGCGCAAGAAAAGGTGCTATCGATATGCTGGACGTTGCAGCAAGAAAAGGCTACAACATCGACTGCTGTTCTTATGGTAGAGTAAACATGGGTTACATGGAATGTCTGAAAGAAACAGCTATCACAGGTAAGAAACCCGATGTACTGGTTAACTCTCCTGCAGCTGATGTTCCTCTGCCCGATCTGGTAATCACATGTAACAACATTTGTAATACACTGCTGAAATGGTATGAAAACCTGGCTGTAGAGCTGGATATTCCTTGCATCGTTATCGATGTACCTTTCAACCACACAATGCCTATTCCTGAATATGCAAAAGCATATATTGCAGACCAGTTCAGAAACGCTATTTCTCAGCTGGAAGTAATCTGCGGCAGACCTTTTGACTGGAAGAAATTCAAAGAAGTAAAAGACCAGACACAGCGTTCCGTATACCACTGGAACAGAATCGCTGACATGGCTCAGTACAAACCTTCTCCTCTGAATGGTTTCGACCTGTTCAACTACATGGCACTGATCGTAGCTTGCCGTTCTCTGGACTATGCTGAAATCACATTCAAGGCATTTGCAGATGAACTGGAAAAGAACCTGAAGGCTGGCGTTTATGCGTTCAAGGGCGCAGAAAAAACACGTTTCCAGTGGGAAGGTATCGCAGTATGGCCTCACCTGGGTCACACATTCAAGACAATGAAGAACCTGGGCTCCATCATGACAGGTACAGCTTACCCCGCACTGTGGGATCTGCACTATGATGCAAACGACGAATCTCTGCACTCCATGGCAGAAGCTTACACAAGAATCTACATCAACACATGCCTGTCCAACAAGGTTGAAGTTCTGTTGAACATCATGGAAAAAGGCAAAATCGACGGTACAATCTACCATCTGAACAGATCTTGTAAGCTGATGAGCTTCCTGAACGTTGAAACAGCTGAAATCATCAAAGAAGCAAACGGCAAACCTTACGTTTCCTTCGACGGCGACCAGACAGACCCTAACGTATACTCCGAAGCACAGTATGAAACACGTGTACAGGCTCTGGTTGAAATGATGGAAGCTAACCTGGCAGAAGCGTAAAATAGGAGGAGGAGAAAACGATGAGTAAAGTAGAAGCTATCTTATCCCAACTGAAAGAAGTTGCAGCTAATCCCAAAAAAGCAATGGATGATTATAAAGCTGAAACAGGTAAAGGCGCTGTAGGTATTATGCCTATCTACGCTCCCGAAGAAATGGTACACGCAACAGGTTACCTGCCTATGGGTATCTGGGGCGCACAGGGCAAACAGATTTCCAAAGCACGTACATATCTGCCCGCATTCGCTTGTTCCATCATGCAGCAGATCATGGAACTGCAGTGCGAAGGCGCTTACGATGATCTGGCAGCAGTTCTGTTCTCTGTACCTTGTGATACACTGAAATGCCTGTCCCAGAAATGGAAAGGCGCTAACGCTGACAAGGTAATCGTATTCACACACCCTCAGAACAGAGGTCTGGAAGCAGCTAATCAGTTCCTGGTAACAGAATATGAACTGGTTAAAAAACAGCTGGAAGCTTACCTGGGCGTTAAGATCACAAACGCAGCTCTGGAAAACTCCATTGCTATCTACAACGAAAACAGAGCAGTTATGCGTGAATTCGTTAAAGTAGCAGCTGACTACCCTCAGGTTATCAGCGCTGTTGACCGTCATGCTGTATTCAAAGCAAGACAGTTCATGCTGAAAGAAAAACACACAGCTTTGGTAAAAGAACTGATCGAAGAAATCAAAGCTATGCCTGTACAGCCTTGGGATGGTAAGAAGGTTGTTGTTACAGGTATCCTGCTGGAGCCCAACCAGGTTCTGGAAATCTTCGACGAATTCAAGCTAGCTATCGTTGATGACGATCTGGCTCAGGAATCCAGACAGATTCGTGTTGACGTTCTGGACGGCGAAGAAGGCCCTCTGTACAGAATGGCAAAGGCATGGCAGCAGATGTATGGTTGCTCCGTTGCAACAGATACAAAGAAAGGCCGTGGCAAGATGCTGATGAACAAGGTTGCTGCTACAGGCGCAGACGCAGTTATCATTGCTATGATGAAATTCTGTGACCCCGAAGAATGGGATTACCCTGTAATGTACAGAGAATTCGAAGAAAAAGGTATCAAGAACCTGATGTTTGAAGTAGATCAGGAACTGACATCCTTCGAACAGGTTAAGACAAGACTGCAGTCCTTCGTAGAAATGCTGTAATTTTCCTACCGCATTTGCTTTGATGGAAATGTAAATAAACAGGGGTAGGTGACTACCCCTGTTCTTGTTCATGTAATATTTTAAGAATTACAAATTTTTTAATAGGAGGTCTAACAGAATGGCTAGACAGGTAAAAGTTATTACTGCTGCTGAAGCTGCTGCATTGATTAAAAACGGCGATACCGTTACAACAAGTGGTTTCGTAGCATCCGCTATCCCCGAAGCTCTGGACAGAGCTGTAGAAGAAAGATTCCTGGCAACAGGCGAACCCAGAGATATTACTTATGTTTACTGTGGTTCTCAGGGTAACAAAGATGGCCGTGGTGCAGAACACTTTGCACACGAAGGTCTGCTGAAAAGATATATTGCAGGTCACTGGGCAACAGTACCCGCTCTGCAGAAAATGGCTCTGGAAAACAAGATGGAAGCTTACAACGTATCTCAGGGTGCTCTTTGCCACCTGTTCAGAGATATCGCTGCACATAGACCCGGCTGCTTCACAAAGGTAGGTCTGGGTACATTTATCGACCCCAGAAACGGCGGCGGTAAAGTAAACGATGTAACCAAGGAAGACATCATCGAGCTGGTTAACATCAAGGGTCAGGACTATCTGTTCTACCCCGCATTCCCCATCAACGTTGCTCTGATCAGAGGTACATACGCTGATGAATCCGGTAACATCTCCTTTGAAAAGGAAGTTTCTCCTCTGGAAGGCACATCTGTATGCCAGGCTGTTAAAAACAGCGGCGGTATCGTTGTAGTTCAGGTAGAAAAACTGGTTAAAGCAGGCACACTGGATCCTCGTCTGGTTAAGGTTCCCGGCATCTATGTTGACTATGTAGTAGTTGCTGACCCTAAGGATCACCAGCAGACACTGGATTGTGATTACGATCCCGCTCTGTCCGGCGAAATGAGAAACCCCGACGTTGCTCCCGAACCCCTGCCTCTGAGCGCAAAGAAGATCATCGGTCGTCGTGGCGCTGTAGAACTGGAAAAAGACGTTGCAGTTAACCTGGGCGTAGGTGCTCCTGAATATGTTGCATCTGTAGCGAACGAAGAAGGTATCGGTGACTTCATGACTCTGACAGTAGAAGGCGGCGCTGTTGGTGGTGTACCCGCAGGCGGCATCAGATTCGGTTCTGCTTACAACGCAGACGCACTGCTGGATCAGGGCTATCAGTTCGACTTCTATGATGGCGGCGGTCTGGATCTGTGCTATCTGGGTCTGGCTGAATGTGACCCTCACGGCTCCATCAACGTTTCCAGATTTGGCCCCAGAATTGCCGGCTGTGGTGGTTTCATCAACATTACACAGTGCACACCTAAGGTATTCTTCTGCGGTACATTTACAGCAGGCGGTCTGAAGGTTAAGGTTGAAGACGGCAAGGTTGTTATCGCACAGGAAGGTAAGAACAAGAAGTTCGTTAAATCTGTAGAACAGGTTACATTCAACGGCGATATCGCAAACAAGAATGGTCAGCACGTAATGTACATCACAGAAAGATGTGTATTCGTTCTGAAGGAAGATGGTCTGCACCTGACAGAAATCGCACCCGGTATCGATCTGCAGACTCAGATTCTGGATCAGATGGAATTTGAACCTATCATTGACAGAAACGCTGACGGCAGCATCACTCTGATGGATGCAAAACTGTTTGCAGACGGTCTGATGGGTCTGAAGGAAATGAAGGAAGGCAAATAATTTAATTATTGGACAACTTCGTTTTGATTCATAAAAATTCGGCTCCTACCTGAAAAGGTAGGAGTCTTTTTTATATTGTTTTCCGGTTGTAATTTCCTGCATAATTCTTTATAATAAGAAGCAGTAATCATTGGTTTGGGAAGGCAGGAAAAGGGTGAAGGTATGCCGAAGCTTTATAGAAAAAGATTTATACCCGATGAAATCGTGGAGTTGAAGGATGACCGCATTGTGTATCATGAGGGAAATATTATGATTACCGAATGGGATGTGCTGCATCCGAAGGCAAAATTCAGCCATGGCATTTCCTGCTATTACATGGATAAGGGTTGGAAAATTAGTAAATTCTTAAACAAAAAGAAAGAACTTGTTTATTATTATTGTGATATTATAGAAACAGCATACTTGAAGGCTGAAAATGCGTATATTTTTACAGACCTGCTGGCGGATGTGATTATTCATCCCGACGGTGCGGTTGAGGTGGTTGATTTGGGTGAGCTTTCTGATGCGCTGGAGGACGGCAGCATTACCGAGAGAGAAATCAAGCTGGCATTGCGAAATCTGGACTCCCTTCTGCAAGTGATTTATAGCGGCGGTCTGCCGGAAATGATTCACTTTATGGAGGAGAAGGTGTGAAGATGGAAAATATACACGGCGGGCATAGGGATCGGATGCGTTCCCGCTATTTGCAGGAAGGTCCGGATGGCTTTGCCGACCATGAGCTTCTGGAAATGCTCCTATATGGCTGTATTCCCAGAGGGGACACAAACCCCGTTGCACATCTGCTGCTAAAGGAATTCGGCTCCCTTTCCAATTTGCTGGAAAGCGATGCGCATGAAATTGCAAAGACAGAGGGCGTTGGGCTGAAAAGTGCGGTTTTTCTGACACAGCTGCATGAGGTGATTCGCAGATATGAAAGGGAAAAGCTTGGCAGCAAGCCGGAGTTGACCTCGATTACACGCTGCGTGGAGTATTGCAGACAGCTGCTCAGCCATTACAGCACAGAGAGATTTTACATAATCTGCACGGACAGCCGCAGAAGGGTGATTCATGTGGCAAAGCTGGCGGAGGGCACGGTTGGCAGTGTATTTGTTTCCAATCGGCAGGCGGTAGAGGTTGCGCTGCGGTATAAAAGTGCAGGCGTGATTTTCTGTCATAACCATCCCGGCGGCAGGGTGACACCATCCAATGCAGACCTGACACTGACTGTTTCACTTAAAAAAATACTGGATTCTCTGGGTGTTAGGGTGCTTGACCATATCATCATAGGGGAAAACGGAAGCCATTTCAGTTTTTTTGCGAATGGGCTGTTGAAAAATGAAGAAGAGGATGAGGAGGAATTTTAATATGACGAAAAGATTATATCGTTCCAAAACAGATAAAAAAATTTCAGGCGTATGCGGCGGCATGGCAGACTATTTTGCGATTGACCCCGTTATTGTGCGTCTGCTTTGGGTACTGGGAACATTGATGAGCCTGTTCCTTGGCGTGGCGGCTTATATTGCCTGCGCATTTATCATTCCCGAAGAGCCGGACACCATTGATGCCGATTTTGAAGAAAAGAAATAAAACGAAGCAAGGAGTGTTAGAAAATGGAACAGAAAAAGCGTATTTTCAGCGGTATGCAGCCCTCCGGTGTGATTACACTGGGCAACTATCTGGGGGCGCTGAAAAACTGGACAAAGCTGCAGGATGAATATGACTGCTTATACTGCATCGTGGATATGCACGCGATTACGGTGCGTCAGGATCCTGTGAAGCTGCGCAAGCAGGCAAGAGATTTGCTGGTGCAGTATCTGGCGGTTGGCTTAGACCCCGAAAAGAATATCATTTATTATCAGTCTCATGTGCCACAGCATGCAGAGCTGGCTTGGATTCTGAACTGCTACACCTATATGGGTGAGCTGAACAGAATGACGCAGTTTAAGGATAAATGCGCAAAGCATGCGGACAACATCAACGCAGGACTGTTTACCTATCCCTCTTTGATGGCGGCGGATATTCTGCTGTATCAGACGGATCTGGTTCCTGTTGGGGAAGACCAGAGACAGCACCTGGAACTGACAAGAGATATCGCGCAGCGGTTCAACGGCATATACGGGGATGTATTCAAGGTGCCGGATGCGTATATCGGCAAGGTTGGCGCGCGTGTGATGGCATTGCAGGAGCCTACTAAAAAAATGTCCAAATCTGACGAAAATCAGAACAACATCATTACCTTGATGGATGATCCCAAGGTGATTATGAATAAGATGAAACGTGCGATGACGGATTCTGATACAGAGGTACGCTTTGCGGAAGAAAAGCCCGGCATTTCCAACCTGCTGAGCATTTACTGTGCGGTGACAGGCAAAACGATTGCCGAGTCGGAAAAGGAATTTGCAGGCGTGGGCTATGGTACGTTTAAAACGGCGGTCGGTGAGGCGGTTGTTGCGGAGCTGGAGCCTGTACAGAAGCGCGTGAAGGAGCTGGAGGCAAACAAGGACTATCTGGATGCGATTATTAAGAGCGGCGCGGAAAAGGCAAGCCGTTTGGCAGACAGAACACTGACGAAGGTGCAGAAAAAGGTTGGCTTTCCTCCCAGAATCAGATAAGATTTGAAAATAGGCACTATCCGAGAAAATTTCGGGTAGTGCTTTTTTATGTTACAGGATGCTAACAACTTTCTTACGGCTTTCTTAAGAATGGTGTGCTGTGGTTGAAGGAAGAATGTCTTTCTGCTATGATAAAAGCAGAAACTTGTCATACAAATTGAAGGCAAAAGGGAGGCGTTCCGAATGAAGAAAAAAGGATGGAAGTCATAGGGACATTCATGCAAAAACCAAAACAAAAAAAGAGAACGTGCTGCCCGGAGATGTAACAAGCCCCTCCGTTACGTCCGAAAACGCAACTGCACAATTCTCTATTGATAGTATATCAAAGGAGGCGGAGAGCGTCAAGGAAACAGCTACCGCAGGAGAGAATGCAAGCGGTGGCGTATGATTGGGTGACGCACAAGCGGTTTTATATTGACGAAAGCGGCAAGCAGTGCATTGCGGATACGTTTGACGGAGTGGACGCATTTCTGGACGGCTATGCAGTGGTGCAGAAGGCGGTTACGGGAGCAGACGGAAAGGAAGATGTGGAATGGGGGATTATAAAAAGATAAGTCGGCACCCTAAGTCGAAAACAGGTTTTCGACTTGTTGAAACAGAGGAATAAACAGACGAGTTCCATCAGCTTAAAAGCCTTGAAACCTTGTCAGCACTTTGCTTCGCAAAGCCGCCTACGGCGGCGGGGTATATCTTCCCCGTGCATTACTGTTTTCCTCGTCGGAAGTGAATTCCGACTGCGGATTCCATTTGGGAAACTACTTACCGCCCAAGAAGGGGCGGCAGGCGAAGCCTGCTTTGCGTAGCAAAGTAATGAACAGTTTGTTTCCTAAGCCCTTCCGCTACCTCAAAAATTATTTTGTCTACAGTCTGAGCCTTTCTGCGGAAAGGCTTTTTTATATGAAATATGAACAAAGGATGAACAAAAGTGCAGTAACTGAATGTTTTATGTTAAGAAGTCTTAACACGGATTGACACGGAAAAGTCTGAGATGATAAAATTGAAAGTAATACACTAGGAAAATCAGGTATTTCCTGAAAGACGCGGAAAGGAGGAATTTTTCTGTTAGAAAATATTCGTTTGAAAGAAAAAATTATGGAATCGCTGGCTTCCGTACTGCCATTAACGGCAATCGTTTTTATTCTGAGCATTACGCTTTTGCCGTTATCCTCGGGGGCATTGGTGCTGTTTTTATTCGGGGCAGTGATGCTGATTATCGGCATGGGCTTTTTTACGATGGGGGCGGATATGTCCATGATGCCGATGGGCGAGGGCATTGGTATGGAGATGAGCCGCACAAAAAATATAGGTGGCCCATTATTGGTTTGTTTTATTCTGGGGATGCTGATTACGATTGCAGAACCGGATTTGCAGGTTCTGGCGGAGCAGGTGCCTGCGATTCCGAATAAAATTCTGATTCTCTCTGTTGCGGCAGGGGTGGGGCTATTCCTGATGATCGCGCAGATTCGTATCTTTTTTCATATTCCTCTGGCGAAGATGCTTTGGGTTTTTTATCCTTTGGTATTTCTTCTGGCATTTCTGGCACCGGATTCCTTTATTCCTGTTTCCTTTGACAGCGGCGGCGTGACAACGGGGCCTGTGACGGTACCGTTTATTATGGCACTGGGGATTGGTCTGGCAACGCTGCGAAGTGACAAAAAATCGAGAGAGGACAGCTTTGGTCTGATTTCGCTCTGTTCCATCGGTCCGATTCTGGCGGTGCTGCTGTTGGGGATTTTTTATGAACCCGATCAGGCGTTATACAGCCCGACAGAGGTGCCTGCGGTGGAAACAACGAGAGATGTGGCGCTGCTGTTTGCGCATGAGATTCCCGAATATTTCAAGGAGGTTGCGGTGGCACTGATTCCCATTGCGGCAGCATTTGCGCTGTTTCAGATGCTGTTTCGGCGGTATAAAAGGCATCAGCTGATGCGTGTCGGCTTTGGGTTTTTGTTTACATATATCGGTCTGGCAATGTTTCTTTGCGGCGTAAATGTCGGCTTTATGCCGGTTGGGCAGATTATCGGCGCAGGGATTGCGGACTGTGGGTATGCGTGGCTATTGATTCCCATTGGGATGGTGATTGGGTATTTCATTGTTGCGGCAGAGCCTGCGGTTCATGTGCTGACCAAGCAGGTAGAAGAAATTTCCAACGGCTTTGTGACGGCAAAAATGATGCAGACGGCACTTTCTGTCGGGGTATGTATTTCTGTCGGGATTGCGATGCTGCGGATTTTGACGGGGATTTCGGTTCTCTGGTTCTTAATTCCGGGGTATGTGTTTGCGCTGGTGCTGACATGCTACGTTTCTCCGATTTTTACGGGGATTGCCTATGACAGTGGCGGCGTTGCCTCCGGCCCGATGACGGCTACGTTTTTATTGCCCTTTGCAATGGGGGCGTGCGAGGCTCTGGGCGGCAATGTGATGACGGATGCGTTTGGCATTGTTGCGATGGTAGCCATGACACCACTGATTACGATTCAGATGATGGGCTTTATTACGCAGATGAAGGAGAAGGCAAAGCGGCGGTATATCGAGGTGCAGATGCACCAGCTAGAGGACGATATTCTGTATTTTGACTGAAATGGGGTGGAAAAATGAAGGATTTAAAAATAGAGCCGATGAAGCTGATTGTTTCCATTGTGGAGCGAGGGCAGGGCAGAAATATGATTGAATTATTCAACGGGCAAAGGCTGACACACCATTTGCAGTGCGCAGGAAAGGGAACAGCGACTTCTGAAATCAGAGATTTACTCGGCTTGGACGGCGTGGAAAAGGATGTTATATTTACGGTTGGCAGGGGAACGATGGTGAACCGTGTGATGCGAGACTTGAATAACGAGCTGCGTGGCGCGGCGCGTTCCCGTGGGATTATATTTGATATGAAGCTGACGGCTATGGCGCATGTAACGGCGCTGGCAATACAGATGAATGTGCAGAACGAAGTGGGGAGGGTGGATACGATGACGGAAGAAGGCATGGAAAACAGCATGATTCTGGTGACGGTGAATCAGGGCTTTACGGAGGAAGTGATGGAAACTGCGAGAAAGGCAGGCGCGCGCGGCGGCACGATTATTCATGCACGCTGGGCAGGCAGTGAAAGCGTTGAGGAATTTTACGGAATTACGGTACAGCAGGAGAAGGAGGTTATTGCGATTGTTTCATCTGCTGCGAAGCGCAAGGACATCATGGAGGCAATCAACAGAAACCATGGCATGAAAACAGAGGCGCGCGGTACGGTCTGTTCGCTTGCGATTGAGGATATCGTGCGTCTGGGATAAGGGTCCGGCTAAAAAATTGACAAAAGGTGAAAAACGAATTATCATAAAAAAGACGGATGCAGGGTTTTTCTGCATACAAAGAGGGATGCAGGGAAGGATGGAAACAGAGAAGGCAGAGGGGAGGTTAAGCAGATGTACTACAGCATCAAAAGCGGCGGATGGCAGAGGATTGCAGAGCCGACAGGGCAGGAGGAAGGTCTGCTTGGCATTTTCCCTTATGAAAAAATGCTTGCCTGTGGCAAAAAATGGGGGATTTCTGCGGAAATTCTGGAGGAGGCAAGACGGTTCAGCTATGCCAGATATGACTCCTTTGAGAATTTTGACTGCGTGAGCCTGGAAATGCTTGATTTTGAGAATATCCTGCTGAGCATCGGCAGTGTCATTCTGTATCTGGAAAAGGGGAAGGCCTTTTTCTTTACCTCTAAAATGGATATTGTGACGGCACTGCTGGAGGAATGTCTGGAGGGACTGGGCGAAAGAGTGACGCTGAACCGCGTGATTTATTCGTTTTTTGAATTACAGACGAAGAAGGATGATATTATTTTTGACAGCATTGAAAAAGAGATTATGGACTTGGAGCAGGCACTCATTGCAACGGGGAAGCGGGATTGTGTTTCGGAGATCATCAGCCTGCGCAAACGGCTGATGGTGCTGAAAAAATATTACGAGCAGTTTCTGAATGTACTGGATATTCTGGTGGAGAACGAGAACGGAATTTTTGACGGGAAAACCCTGCGCTCCTTTAAAATGCTTTACAGAAGAACGGAGCGGCGGTTTCAGAACGTACTGAACCTGCGGGAATATGTGACGCAGGTACGGGAAAGCTATGAGGCGGAGGTTGACATCAGCCTGAACACAACAATGAAGATTTTTACGGTTGTGACAACGATTTTTTTGCCGCTGACGTTAATCGTAGGGTGGTACGGGATGAACCTGAAGATGCCCGAATATGGCTGGAAATACGGCTATCTTTTTGTGGGGCTGCTTTCGCTTACCTGCATTGCAGGCATTATCATCTTTTTCAAACGCAAGAAATGGTTCTGATGTACACCGAAAGCGGACATTTGTAAATAAATTTGCGAAAAACTGTTGACAGAATCATTCTGTATGCTATAATGATTCTTGTGGAAGACACAAGATATGGTAAATGCGTTGATGAGGACAGTAGTCCTTTCCGAATGCCACAGAGAGGGATGTATTTTGCTGGGAGCATCCTGCTTTGGAAAGAGAACGAAAACCACCTCTGAGCGGCTTTAATACAGCCCGGTGACTCCGTTATCGTCGAAAATGAGTGGTTTAATCAGAACAATTAGGGTGGAACCGCGGGAGTAGATGCTCTCGTCCCTTTTCGTAGAGGAAAGTGGATGATGGGCTTTTTCTTTTGCCCAAAATTCTCTTTCAAGGAAAAATGTTCTAAAAAGGAGAGATAGCAATGAAGATTACACTGAAAGACGGCGTAGTAAAAGAGTTTGACAATGCGGTTTCCGTTCTGGAGATTGCAAAATCCATCAGCGAGGGTCTGGCAAGAAATGCCTGCGCAGGTATCGTTGACGGCGAAGTAAAGGATTTACGTTTTGTTGTGGATAAGGATGCAGAGGTTTCTATTTGCACATTTGAGGATGAAGCAGGGAAAATGGCATTCCGCCACACAGCATCTCATATTCTGGCACAGGCAGTAAAGCGTCTGTATCCCGAAGCAAAGATTGCAATCGGCCCTGCCATTGCAGACGGCTTCTATTATGACTTCGACAGAGAAAAGGCCTTCACACAGGAAGAGCTGGAAGCACTGGAAGTTGAAATGAAGAAGATTGCGAAGGAAGATATTCCTATCGAAAGATTTGAGCTGCCCAGAGCAGAAGCAATCAAATATATGGAAGAAAGAGAAGAACCCTACAAGGTAGAGCTGATTCAGGATTTGCCTGAGGATGCAGTTATTTCCTTCTATAAACAGGGGGACTTCACAGACCTGTGCGCAGGCCCGCACCTGATGAGCACAAAGACAGTAAAGGCAATCAAGCTGACCTCTGTTGCAGGTGCTTACTGGAGAGGCTCCGAAAAGAACAAAATGCTTTCCAGAATTTACGGTACTGCTTACCCCAAGGCATCCGAACTGGACGCATATCTGACAATGATGGAGGAAGCAAAGAAGCGTGACCACAGAAAGCTGGGCAAGGAACTGAAGCTGTTTGCACTGTTGGATGAAGGCCCCGGCTTCCCCTTCTTCCTGCCTAAGGGCATGGTGCTGAAGAACACACTGCTGGATTACTGGAGAGAAATCCACAAAAAAGCAGGCTATGTGGAAATTTCCACACCTATCATTCTGAACAGAGAGCTTTGGTACAGATCCGGTCACTGGGAACACTACAAAGATAACATGTATACAACAGTAATCGACGGCGAGGATTATGCGGTAAAACCTATGAACTGCCCCGGCGGTATGCTGGTTTATAAGCAGGATATGCACTCCTACAGAGATTTGCCTATGCGTGTGGCTGAAATCGGTCTGGTACACAGACACGAAAAGAGCGGCGCACTGCATGGTCTGATGCGTGTTCGTTGCTTCAACCAGGATGACGCGCATATTTTCATGACAGAAGAACAGATTAAGGATGAAATTTCCGGCGTAATCAGCCTGATTGACGGTGTATATAAGCTGTTCGGCTTTAAATATCACATTGAATTGTCCACAAGACCCGAAGACAGCATGGGCTCTGACGAGGCTTGGGAAATTGCAACAGCAGGTCTGCAGAACGCACTGGATGAAAACGGCATTGAATATACCATCAATGAAGGCGATGGTGCATTCTACGGCCCTAAGATTGACTTCCATCTGGAGGACTCCATCGGCAGAACATGGCAGTGCGGTACCATTCAGCTGGATATGCAGATGCCCGAACGATTTGAGCTGGAATACACAGCAGCAGACGGCACAAAGAAACGCCCTGTTATGATTCACCGCGTATGCTTCGGCTCTATTGAGCGTTTCATCGGTATTCTGATTGAGCATTTCGCAGGTCAGTTCCCCGTATGGCTGTCTCCTGTACAGGTTAAGGTGCTGCCGATTTCTGAAAAATTTGCAGACTACGCAAAGAGCGTAGAGGATGCACTGGATGCAGCAGGTATTCGTGTGGAAACAGACAATCGTGCAGAAAAGATTGGCTACAAAATCAGAGAGGCAAGAAACGAAAGAGTACCTTACATCATCGTTGTGGGGGAAAAGGATCAGGAAGCAAACATGGTTTCCCTGCGTTCCAGAAAGAACGGCGAGGAAGGTCAGGTTGCTCTGGCAGATTTCATTGCAAGAATCAAGGAAGAAATCGATACAAAGGTTCTGGATTGATTTTTATAAGAAAAGAAACAAGGGTGGGGAAAAATCCCCACCCTGTTTTTAAAAATCCCGTAAAATCGGCAAAAAATATTTGACAATAGGGGATATACATGATATACTGCTTTAGTAAAACAAAGAAGAAGTTCCGCTTCTCACCTTATGGCATGGGCAAATAGGGTTAATACAGTATCCAAACAGAGGGTTGCTCTGTTTTTCTGTGTGCGGCGGATTCTTCCGGCGCTTTTCTTTTTTGGAAAGGTCGCTTGTGGACACAGTTTATTTGGGAGGTGCTTGACAATTACTGAATTGATGATTAACGAACAAATTAGGGACAAGGAAATCAGACTGATTGACGAAAACGGCGAACAGCTTGGTATCGTTTCTTCCAGAGAAGCCCAGAAAATCGCTGACGAAAGAAAGCTCGATCTGGTAAAGATCGCACCAACAGCGAAACCCCCCGTATGCCGCATTATGGACTACGGTAAATACAAATTCGATCAGGCAAAGAAAGAAAAAGAAGCCAGAAAGAAGCAGAAAACTGTTGATGTAAAGGAACTGCGTTTGTCCCCCAGCATCGATACACATGATGTTCAGGTAAAAGTCAAAAAAGCAAACGAATTTTTGAAGGACGGCGACAAGGTGAAAATCAGCATCCGTTTCAGAGGACGTGAAATCGGTCATTCCAAGGTTGGCATGCAGATCATGGAGGATTTTGCAAAGGCAACAGAGGAATTCGGCACGGTGGATAAGCAGCCGAAGATGGAGGGCAAGAGCCTGGTTATGTTCCTTGCACCAAAGAACTGATCCGCAAAGGCGGAAGGAAACTATCACAAAACATTTTTAGGAGGAAAATACAATGCCTAAGTTGAAAACAAAAAAAGCTGCTGCTAAAAGATTCAAAATTACCGGCACAGGTAAGCTGAAAAGAAACAAATCCAACACACAGCACATTCTTGGTAAAAAGTCCAGAAAGAGAAAAAGAAATCTGAGACATGCTACAACCGTAGACAGAACAGTAGAAAACAAGGTTAAAAAGACACTGCTGCCTTACGCATAATCAAGCATTCTTGGGACAGTTATTTTTCGAGTATAATTTATTAGGAGGACTTTACAATGGCAAGAGTAAAAGGCGCGCTGAACGCTAGAAAAAAACATAAAAAAGTACTGAAGCTGGCTAGAGGCTACCGTGGTGCCAGATCCAAACAGTACAGAGTAGCAAAACAGTCTGTAATGAAGGCAATGGCATTTGCTTTCGCAGGCAGAAAACAGACAAAGAGAGAATACAGAAGCCTGTGGATCGTAAGAGTCAACGCAGCTGCAAGAATGAACGAAATTTCCTACAGCAAGCTGATTCATGGTCTGAAGGTTGCCGGTGTAAACATCAACAGAAAGATGCTGGCAGAACTGGCTGTATCCGATCCCGCTGCATTCACAAAGCTGACAGAAACAGCAAAGGCAGCTCTGTAATCGAAAAACAGAATTTAAAAAAAGGCTTTCGTCTATGATAGATGGAAGCCCTTTTTTATACGCAGGAAATGGGAGGCGTTTTATGGATGAAATATTGATAAAGGCGGGCGGCTTTCTGTTTATGATTGCGCTGGGGTTTGTACTGAAGCGTATCGGGCTTTTTTCTCTGGATGACAGCGGCTTTTTAAGCAAGCTCGTGCTGAAGGTTACACTGCCGATGGCGATTATCAAGAACTTTCAAGGGCTGGAGCTGAACAGAAGCTATCTGATGGCGATTGGCATTGGCTTTGCGGTGAACTTTATTGCGATTGCCGTTGTGCTGCTGCTGACGCGGAAAAAATCCCCCGCCCATCGGGCGTTTTATATCATCAATACGGCAGGGTTTAATATCGGGCTTTGCACACTGCCCTATATGTCCAGCTTTTTTGCGGCGGATGCGGTGGCATTGGTCTGCATGTTTGATGTTGGCAATGCGATTATGTGCTTTGGGATTACCTTCTCGATTGCGATGGTGATTTCCAAGGGGAGTGTGAACGGCAAGGAGATTTTGCGGACGCTTTTTTCCTCTATGCCGTTTGTGACCTATTTGGTGATGATTTTGCTTTGTGCGGCGCAAATCCATCTACCGCAGCCCGTCTACACGGTTGCAGGGATGATTGGACAGGCAAACTCCTTTCTTGCAATGCTTTTAATCGGGATTTTGTTTGAGCCGAAAATCAACCGCAGCGAGAGGAAGGACATGGCAGGCGTTTTTTTACTGCGAATGGCGTTGGGGATTGCATTTTCTTTGCTGATTTATCATTTCCTGCCTATACCGCTGCGGTATCGTCAGGTTTTGGCAATTATTGTTTTTTCGCCCATTTTGAGTGTTGCGCCGATTTATACGGAACGCTGCGGCTATAATCGTTCGGTGGCGGCGGTTTTAAATTCGCTGATGCTGCCCTTTAGCATGGTTGTGATGACGATTCTGCTGATGCTTTTGAAGGTTTATTAAATTGCGCTATTTATCAGTTAAACTGATTATTTTTATGGAAATAATCAATTTTACAAATAAATAAAGCTGTGCTATGATAAGGCTGTAAGAAAGAGATGGGTTCCGGAACCTCCTATTCAAAGAGCATATTGAAAATCAAGGGAGGCATCATCATGAAAAAAGTAGATAAACAGTGGGCAAGAGAATTTCTGGCAGTATGCTTATTTGTAGTAACAATGTGTATTGTTTGTGTAGTTATCAACGGGACAGGATATGTTCCCGTCAGTATGGTGTGCTGAATAAAAAATCCGGTCATTTGAGAGTATCGAATGACCGGATTTTTTTATGTCTCGGATTCTGCGGAAGGGGAGAAAAATTCCTCTGCGGTTTCCGTAAAATATTTCATGGCAGGGGTAACCCATTTCTGCCTGTGATAAAAAATAAGCAGATCCATTTTGATTTCAAAGCCTGCTACGGTAAAGAGAGCGAGATTTTTTTCTTGCAGGATAGGTAGGGTTGCATATTTGGGCAGGAAGGAGATGCCCATCTTTTTTTGCAGGAAATGCAGAATGATGGCAAAGCTGGAAATCTCCTGTGTATGATGAAAGGATGCACCGTGCTGGATTGCCAGTTCATCGAAAATCTGGCGATAGTTGTTGTTTTTCTCGGTCAGAAGGATGGTTTCTTCCGTCAGCCGCTCGGGTGGTACGTTTTTTTGATTCGCCAGAGGATGCTCCGCAGAGGCGATAAAAGGAACGGCAACCGGGCGAGAAAATACGGTTTTCAAGGTAGGGTGATAGGCAGGACGGTCGGCAAGGAAAATGATATCCAGATTGCCCTTTTCCAGTTGGTCATATAATTCCAGCGTCACACCGATGACAATATCCAGATGCACCTGCGGACATTTTTTCAGATATTCTTCCAGAAGCAGGGGCAGAAAGGAGCTGGCGATAGATTCAATCGTGCCGATGCGCAGGGTGCCTGTAGGGGTGGTATTTTCGGAAACGGTTTCGATGGCTTCCGCTTCCAGCTGTACCATATCATTCGCATAGGAAAGGAAGGCGCGCCCCTTTTCGGAAAGCAGCACACGCTTGCCGATGCGGTCGAACAGATTGACACCCAATTCCTGCTCCAGCTGCTGAATTTGCAGGGTGATGGTGGATTGTGCATAGCCCAGAACCTCCGCCGCCTTGGAAAAGTTTTCAAATTCCGCTACCTTGATAAATGATTTGATATTTCTCAGTTCCATTGTAATCTTCTCCTTTTTTCTATCTTACAAGGAAAACGGGAAAAAGACAAGGTCAGAATATTTTATGGGACAAAAGGTTTTCGTTGAAAGTTTATCGGCGTTTGTAGTATAATGGAAGGACAGAAAGGGGACAGGTACATGATTGGTGAAAAAATAAAATTTATCCGGACGGAAAAGGGGATTACCGGAAAAGAGCTGGCAGAAAAGGCAGAGGTGACACCGGGATATATCTCGCAGATTGAGCGTAATCTGATTAGTCCGTCGCTTTCCGTACTGATGCGGATTGCAGAGGTGCTGGAAATCCCCTTGGTTTCTTTATTTACAGAGGAAGAGGAGGAGCAGGTGACTGTCATTCGGAAGGATAAACGCACAAAAATACAATTTGCTGATATCAACATGGAGTATCAGTTTGCGACACCCTACAGCAGGAATAAGAATATCTGTACGCAGATGGAGATGATCTGTTTGCGCCTTGGCCCGAAAAGCTGGGGCAGTACGATTGTGCAATATCACGAAGAAGCGGGAGAATGTACCTTGGTGCTGAAGGGAACATTGGAATATCATATCGGGGATACCGTTTATACCCTGAATGAGGGGGACAGTATTTATGTGCCGCCAAAGACGTATCATCAGCTGTATAATCCTACGGATGAAGACGTAGAAGCGGTGGCAACAATTTCGCCCGCCTATTATTAAAAAAATAATTTTGAAGCAGGAGACACATTTCAAATGAGATGTGTCTTTTTTAGTATTTATAAAAATTTAATTATTCTAAATAAATTTAAGTAGTTCTTATTGACAATAAGCGTTAAACTATATATAATATAGCTAAATAATTTAATGAGGACGGATACAAAAGAAAAAAGGCAACAGAAAAGGCACAAGAACCCCCTGACAGAAAAGATAGGAGGAAGGTCTATGAGTATTTTAACATCGAAAAGGTTTCAAAAGTATTTTGTTCCCGGCATTGTATTTCAGTCTTGCGTAATTGCCGGCGGCTACGGAACAGGGCGTGAACTGGTAGAGTACTTTATGGGGTACGGCCCGAAGGGTGGCTTGCTCGGCATGTGTATCGTATCTCTGCTGGTGTGGTCCCTTATCTGTGCGATATCCTTCATGTTTGCACAAATTTTCAAAAAATATGATTATAAGAGCTTTATGAAGGAGCTGATGGGCCCCGGCTGGGTTGTTTTTGAAATTGCTTACATCTGCTTTATTGTTATTGTATTGGCGGTTGTATCTGCTTCAGCCGGTTCGATTCTGCATGAATTATTTGGGCTGAACAAATGGATCGGGATTATCGGGATGTCTGTAGCAGTATTTGCATTGGTTATGAATGGTTCTTCCTTGATTGAAAAGGTTTTATCCTTATGGTCCTTTGTATTATACGGTGTATACATTCTGTTCCTGATTCTGGTATTCGCAAATTTCAGCGGACAGATTGGTCACAATATTGCATCCGTTCCTGTCACGGGGAATTGGGCAATCGGTGGCTTCCAGTATTCCTTCTACAATCTTGCGATTATCATTGCGGTTTTGTATACCATTAAACATAGTGATACACCAAAGGATGCAGCGATTGCCGGTGTTCTTTCCGGCTTTATTGGTATTTTGCCCGGGATCATTCTCTTTATCGCAATGTGTGGATTCTATCCTACGATTATCGAGCAGGAGCTGCCGGTTGACTATATTCTGACACAGATGAATATGCCTTGGCTGCGTTATATTTTCCAGATTGTACTGTTTGGTACGCTGATTGAAACAGGCTCCGGTCTGATTTATTCCATCACTGACCGTATCGCGGAGGCGTTTAAAAACAAAGGGCAGGAGGTGCCGAAATGGTCCACACCTGTGGTAGCAGTTATTTTGCTGGTAGGCACAACAGCAATTTCTTCCTTTGGTCTGACGGGGCTGATTGCGAAGGGATACGGTACATTGGCTTGGGTAATGTTCATTGTATATGTAATTCCCATTCTGACATTGGGTATTTACAAAATTTCAAAAGCTAAAAAAAATTAACGTGAAATGCTGAAAAGCGGTTGACAAATTTTTTTGGAGTTATATAATTAGTTCATGTTGTTTCTGTAAAAAAACATGAACAAAAAACAAAAGAGAAAATTGGTGAATTGGCCTAAAGTAAGGAGTGGTATTTATGGCATTGAATACAGAGAAATGCAATGCGTGGGTGGAAAGAGATAAAAAGGTTTTTGCGCCTACCCAGCATTTGTCCTATTATCCTATGGTAATCAAAAAGGTTGACCAGGATGTTATTTACGATGAAGATGATAACCAGTATATCGATTTCCTTTCCAGTGCATCTTCCCTGAATCTGGGCAGCTGCAATCCCATCATTACGGCGGCTGTAAAGGAACAGCTGGACAATTATTCTCAATATACGATTGCTTATACCTACGGCAGAAAGAGCATTGAATATGCGGAACGGCTGACTTCTGTTTACCCCGGTGGTGTGCCTGCAAAAATCGTTTTCGGCAACTGCGGTTCCGATGCGAATGATGCGGCAGTGAAATTTGCAAGAGCTTACACCGGCAGAAGCAAGATTATCACATTTATCAACGCATATCATGGCAGCACATACGGTTCTATTTCCATGTCCATGGTAACAACGCGTATGCGTGCAAAGATGGGTCCTATGCTGCCTGATATTTACTGCTTCCCGTTTTATGATGTATCCTATGATGATGAAACCTGCGAGAAGGAATGTATCGCAGATATCGAAAGAGCATTTGCAACCTATCTGCCTGCGGAGGAGGTTGCGGCAGTCATCATTGAGCCTGTGCAGGGCGATGCAGGGCTGTTGGCAGGGCATCCTATCTTTATGAAAAAGCTGTATGACCTGTGCAAAAAGAACGGTATCCTGTTTATTTCCGAGGAGGTTCAGCAGGGCTTCTATCGTACCGGCAAATTCTTTGGCATTGAGCATTATGATATCATCCCCGACGGTATCATCATGGGCAAATCCATCGGTGCAGGCTTCCCTCTGGGCGGCTTTATGGCAAAAGCAGAAATCATGGATTGTCTGCCTGCGCCTGCACACCTGTTCACACTGGGCGGCAATGCGACTGCCTGTGCAGCCGGCGTAGCGGCATTTGATTATTTGCAGTCTGACGAATTCCAGAAAATTCTGGCAGATAATACAAAGCTGTTGGAGGAATGTGTTGCTGACCTGCGTGCGACATTCCCCGATGTTATCACGGGCAGAAGGGGCATTGATATGTCCTGCGCACTGGTTGTGACAAAGAAGGACGAAAACGGCAATGACGTACCCGATGGCGACGGGACATTCAAGATTCTGTACAGAGCGTATGAAAGAGGCTTGCTGATTATTTCTCTGTCCGAAAATATTCTGCGTGTACAGCCCCCTCTGAACATCAGACCCGAAAATCTGAAAAAGGGCTTTGCAATTCTGAAGGATTCCATTCGGGATTATGTAAATGGAGATATTCCCGATTCTGTAATGGAATTCCGTGCAGGCTGGTAATCTGAAATAAAATAAAAAATAAAGTCGAAAAAAGCATCCGTATGAAAGGGAATTCCTTCGTTTCGGATGCTTCTTTTTTTGATATTATTCGGTTTCGATCCAGTAATCTGTGCCGCTTAGACCGATATCGGCGGCGTGGAACACGGGATTTTTGCCTTCGCTTTTCTGCTTCCGATAATCCGCCAGAGCCTTGCAGGCGGTTTTCCCCATGATGAGACAGGAGGGAACGTTAATCAGTGCCATGATGCCCATGAGAACATCGGCTAAGTCCCAAGCAAGCCCTGCGGAGAACTGCGCGCCCATGAAGATGATGACTGCTGCCAAGAGGCGATAAAACAGCATGAAGGGCTTATTTTTGGTTGCCTTGGGGTAAAGATAGCTGATATTCATTTCGGCATAGAAATAATTGCCGACCAGCGTGGTGAAGGCAAAAAGCGTGAGGGCAACGGTGATGAAAACGCTGCCGGCGGGGCCGAAATTTGCGACCAGAGAATCCTGAATATAGGCGGCATTCATGGTATTTCCTGCGGCATCCACATAGGCGGAGGCATCCAGATTCGTACAGAGAATCATGAAGGCGGTGGAGGAGCAGATGAGGATAGTGTCGATAAAGACGGAGAGCATCTGCACCAGACCCTGCTTGGCAGGGTGGGAAACATCGGCAGAAGCGGCGGCATTCGGGGCAGAGCCGATGCCGGCTTCATTGGAATACAGACCGCGCTTGATACCGTTCATCATTGCCGCGCCAAGAAGACCGCCGAAAACGGATTTCGCGCTGAAGGCTTCGCGGAAGATGCGGACAAAGACGAGGGGCAGAGTCTGAATATGCAGGAGCACGATAATGACTGCTGCAAGAATATAAATACCTGCCATGATGGGGACGAGCACCTCTGTTACCTGAGAGATGCGCTTGCCGCCGCCCAGAATGACGATGCCTGCCAGAACGGCAACGATGGCACCGATATAGAGGGACGACCGCTCGCCCGGTACATAGACCTTGATGAAATCAGTCATATTGAAGGAAGCAAGGGCATTAAAGCCGCCCATATAGGTGAGGATGAGGGCAACGGCAAAGGCACCGCCCAGAAGCGGAGAGCCAAGCCCCTGTTTGATATAATAGGCCGGGCCGCCATAGGAGCCATGCTCGCCCTTTTTCTTATAAATCTGTGCGAGGGTGGATTCGATAAAGGCGGAGGCACTGCCGATGATGGCAATGAGCCACATCCAGAACACGGCACCTGCGCCGCCTGCAATGATGGCACCCGTTACGCCGACCACGTTGCCGGTTCCGACACGGGAGGCGGTGGAGACCATAAGCGCCTGAAAAGAGGAAATGGATTCCCTGTCCTCTCTTTTTTCCGCGATGACGCGAATCGATTCTCCAAACAGGCGGAACTGGATAAAGCCTGTTTTTATGGTGAAATAAAGACCTGCTGCGATGAGCAGGGCAATCAAAATATAGCTATACAAAAAGCCGCTGATTAAGCTGATAATATTTGCAAATGCTTCCATAGAATACTCCTTTCAAAAAAATACTCCTACTATATTAAAGGAAAGAAGGCGTTTCGTCAAATAAGTACGGAAAAAAGAACAGAGCCGGAGAGGAGGTGGGGTTAATATCTCTGAAAGCGGAGGATTTTATTCATTTGCATACGAAATGTTTTTGAGATACGGAAAAATGTTTGCAGAAAAAAGACAAAAACTATTGACAAGCAAAATTTTCCTGTTAAAATCTTTATTATCACGAAAAAATAGTGACGAAGGTTTTAAAGGTAAATTGTGTACGGAGGATACAAAATATGGAGCAAGCAGTTAGAAAAATCGCCTTACTGGGCATGGGCACTGTTGGCGGTGGCGTATATGAAATTATTGAAAGACAGAAAGAGGAAATGCCCTTTAAAATTGGGGCGGCACTGGAGGTTGTGAAGGTTCTGGTGCGGAATAAGGCAAAATATGCGGACAGGATACCTGCCGAAAAGCTGACGGATGTCTGGGAGGATGTTATCGGCGATGACAGCATTGACATTGTGGTTGAGGTGATGGGCGGTATTGAGCCTGCGCGTACATACATTAAGGCGGCATTGGAAAAGGGCAAGCATGTTGTGACAGCCAATAAGGACCTGATGGCAATGCACGGACATGAGCTGCTGGAGCTTGCGGGAGAGCACCACTGCGATTTGCTGTTTGAAGCGGCAGTGGCAGGCGGAATTCCCATTATTCGCCCGCTGAAGCAGTGCCTGGCAGGCAATAATATTACAGAAATCATGGGTATTATCAACGGGACAACAAACTTCATTCTGACAAAGATGAAGGAGGATGGCATGGACTTCGGCGGGGCTTTGCAGCTGGCAACGGATTTAGGCTATGCAGAGGCAGACCCTACGGCGGATATTGAGGGCTACGATGCCGGCAGAAAGCTTGCTATTATGGCCTCTATCGCGTTCCATACATCGGTTACCTTTGATGATGTTTTTACGGAAGGGATTACGAAAATTACAGCGAAGGATATGCGCTATGCAAAGGAAATGGGCTGCAGCATCAAGCTTTTGGGGATTGCGAAGAATACGGAAACGGGCATTGAGGTAAAGGTACATCCGACCATGATTCCTGAGAACCACCCCTTGGCAGCGGTCAATGATTCCTTTAATGCCGTATTTGTACATGGGGATGCGGTGGATGATGCGATGTTTTACGGACGCGGTGCAGGAGCCTTGCCGACCGGCAGTGCCGTTGTGGGCGATATTATGGATGTGGCGCGCAACATGCTTTTCCACTGCAACGGACGCATTGGGTGCAGCTGCTACAAGAACCTGCCAATTAAGCAGATTGGCGATACAACCAGCAGATATTACATCCGCATGAGACTGGAGGACAGAGCAGGTACATTGGCGGCAATGGCAGGTGTTTTTGCGGAAAATGATGCGAGCATTGCGATTCTTTTGCAGAAGGAAACGATTGAAAATGATGCGGAAATCGTTGTGGTAACACATGAGGTGGCGGAAAAGAAATTTATGGATGCCATCAAGAAATTCTCCTCTATGGAAATGGTAAAGGAAATTTCTTCCATTATTCGCGTGTATGCACTTGGAAACATATAATTTTTAGAAAAGACAGACAAATAGTCTGTCTTTTTCTGTCTGAATTTGTTAAGAATGATGAATGGCATTTCTTTTCTTGGGATGTTATGATATATCCTGTGAAGAAAAGAGGGGGAAAAAGAAACATGAAGTATTTTACAAAAGAATGGTACGAAGCGTGTCAGGCTGCCGATTGGTGTTTGAATATGGCAGTTTCCAAGAATGCGGAGGAATTTTCCGAGGAATACTATAAGGATTTGTATACACGCCGTCGCCGTGCCTTTGTGAAACAGATGAAGGAAGAAGAAGGAGAAGCCTTTGACAAAATTGCGGCTGAGGTTGCATTTATGAAGCATCATGAGGAAACCGTAAAACGCATGGAGAGGATTCTGCCCATTGAAATTAAGGCTGCGGTTGCGGATATGCGCGTGCTGGCGCTGGACATTGCGACAAAAGAGGTGCGCCATCAGCTGAAAGCATGGTGCGAGGAGCAGAAAAAGCTTGCAGACGCAAAGGAGGCGGAATATGCCGCAGACAGCACCAAGCAGAGCAGTGAGACCTTCGCAGGCTGCGAGCTGACAGGGGTGGAAATGAAGGAAACGACATTGACACTGACGCTGAAGGGCAATGTGAAAAAGGCTGTTTTTAAAAATTATAAAATTCTGAAGCAGGAAGGCTATCTTCTGGGGGCAAAATGGCTGAAAGAGGAGGTTTATGCTGTGGAGGGGGGCAAGGAATACCATGTCTTGCTCAGAAAAAGCAACGGTACACTTGGGTATCTGACGATTTTTGCGGAGCAGCTTACAATTTTAAAATAAAGACAGAAAAAGGCGGACAGACTGTCCGCCTTATTTTTATTCGTTCATAACGAATGCAATCATTTCCATATCTTCATCGGTATTGTTTTCCATGGCATGCCATTGACCAACCTTGATGGAGCAGACATCTCCGGGATATACCTCTGTTTTAGTGCCATCGTTATCCACAAAGGTACCAACACCCTTGAGGATGTAATAGGGCTCTGTATTGCCAACGTGCTGATGCCAGCCAATGGAGCTATGAGGCTTTACGATGACGCGGGCAAACATGGTGCCATGCCCCATCAGATCCTCGCCTTCCAGAATGTGATGGATTTCTACACTGCCCTTGCCATCTCTCAGACCTTCTACGGTAACAACTCTCTCTTTTTTAATCATGGTGATTCTCCTCTCTTTTCATAAAGCTTTCGGCGGCGGCAACGCCCGATAAATCAAAGGTTGGGGTATATTCCCCGGTTGCCGAAGAGCGTTTTTGCATAAAACCGTTTTTTAAGCCGATTTCAAAAAAATAATCAATTACCTTTTCATATTCAAAGGTAGTCAGTTTGCGGGAAAGTGCCTTGATTTCCTTTGCACGATACAGGGGCGTATACTGGCTCATGAGGGAAACAAGAGTTTCTTCGCCGAGGGATGCCCTCACCCAGTCGAGAATCCGCATGCTGTCGCGATATTGCCCGGGCAATATCAGATGGCGCAGAAGCAGCCCCTTTTGCAGGAGACCCTCTGCATCAAAAGCATCCTGCGGCACCTGCCTGCGCATTTCCAAAATGGCAGCTGCGGCGGTTTCTCTGTAGTGCGGCGCATGGGAATAGGAAACGCCGAGGTCGTTGTTCCAATATTTAAAATCGGGCAGATAGATATCCACCAAGCCATCCAGCATGCGTAAGCCTGTCAGGGATTCGTAGCCGTTGGAATTATAGACAACGGGAATCCGCAGCCCCTGTGCCCTTGCCGATTCCAAAGCCTTTGCCACCTGCGGAATAAACTGCACCGCGGAAACCAGATTGATATTATGAAAGCCTCTTTCCTGCTGTTCCAGAAAAATTTCCGCCAGACGGAGGATGCTGACTTCTTGCCCGAAGCCCTCCTGACTGATGGTATGATTCTGGCAGAAGACACAGCCTAGATTGCAATGGCTGAAAAAGATTGTACCGGAGCCTTTTGTGCCGCTGATGGGCGGTTCTTCCCACAGATGTCCGCTGACAAGAGCAACCTTCGGCAGGAGGGGGGCATGACACCACCCTGCTTTGCCTGCGGTGCGGTTAATGCCGCAGCCTCTGGGGCAGATTTCGCAATGGGATAACGCGGTTTTCATTTTTTCCATAGCAAGTACACCTCTGTCTTTCTTATTGTGATTGTATCATAGGGGAACGGAAAAAGACAACTGTTTTTCGACAGAAGAACGAAAGAGATGTTTTTTGAGAACGACATTGCCAGAGATTCCCCTTTGCTTTTTCGACAAAAAGATGCTATTCTATGGTCTGTAACAGGTGATAGGAGATAAGCAGAAGCGAAGGAGCATGGGGAGGAAACGAGTATGAGAGAATATCAGACAGGCATGAGAGAAGAACGGGTTCTTTCTAAGGTTGTTTGCAATGGCTGCGGCAGGGAAATCCCCTTGAGGGGGGCGGACTATTTCCATGCGGAAAAAACATGGGGGTATTTTTCCGAACAGGATGGCAGGCAGGATGCCTTTGACCTTTGTGAGGAATGTTATCGGAAAATGACGGAAGGGTTTCGGATTAAAATAGAAGAAAAATAACGACAGCTGATTTTGGCGTTCATCGGAGGGATGGACGCTTTTTTGTTTGGAGAAAGGATTTATCTGCTGCGGAAGAATCTTTCAGAATGGACGGAGACAGCCTGTGACGAGGGATGTCAAATTTGCAGAGATGGGACAGTTTGAAGCAGTGGGTGCGCCTATAATATCACAATACGTGAAGTAATATGGAAAATAAAGTTCGATTTGTGATACCGATAAAACTGTTTGACTATAGTTATAGACAATGCTATAATCTGACTATAACTATAGTCAAAATGATGCGGAAAATAGAAAAGAGATGTTTATATGCAGTTTTATGATTCGGAGATAAAGGTTTTGAATATCCTCTGGAGATACGGAGAGCTTGCGGCAGGAGAGGTTGCAAAAATTCTGGGGGAGGAGGAAGGCTGGAAAAGGACAACTACCTATACTATGCTGCAGAAGTGTATTGATAAGGGATATGTAAGGAGAAGCGAGAAGGGCTTTCGCTGCAGGGCAACGATGACGAGAGAAGAAGCGCAGATGAGCAGTGTATCGGAACAGATTGAAAAATCCTATTCTTCAAAGACAGCTTTTTTCAAAGCATATTTAAGCAAGGAAAATCTATCCGAGCAGGAGATTCGGGAATTATTTCAGATTGTGGATGATCTGAAGAAATAAAGGGGGAGCAGCATGAATTTTCTTTACATGAGCTTTTCTGCAGGCTGTATTGTATTGTTTACGGTTCTTTTGCGGACACTTTTCAAGAAAAAATTGCCCATAGAGCTTTTCTGTGGCTTATGGTGGCTGGCAATGCTGCGGGCATTGGTTCCGTTTTCGATTCCGTCTGTTTACAGCGTTTATAATGCGAAAATAGGTATTGAAGGATGGTTTGAGAAAAGTCTTGATTTTACACTTTCGGAGAGAATCTTTGCAGAACGGGCGGAAGCTGTTGTTTCTGTTATATGTATGATACTCATTTTTTCTGTAGCGGTTTTTTCTGCGAGATATTTTATAAGGGTACATAGGTGCTGTAGTAATATTGCGGAAAATGCCGCCCTTGTGCAGAGCGCGGAGATAAGGTCTGCGCTGAAAGGCTTGAAATTGCCGATGAACGGAATCAGAATAAGGACATCGGATTTTGTGGACAGCCCTGTATCCTATGGATTTTTTCAGCCGGTTATTATTCTGCCGAAAAATTTAGCGACGGAGGACAAGGAAGCGCTGCAGTGTATTCTGCTGCATGAGGGGATACATATCAGGTATCTGCATTATATATGGAAAATTGTAGCTGTGATTGCTGTTTGTATCCATTGGTTTAACCCATGTATGTGGCTGCTTTATTGGTATCTGGAGAGAGATACGGAGATTTTCTGTGACAAGAAGGCTATCGGGATTCTGCATGAGGATAAAAAGGAGCTGTATGCGAAAACGCTTATCAATATGGCAATCAAACAGAGGGAGAGTGTTGTTTTCGGCAATCATTTTGTGCAGAAGGGTATGCTGAAGGAAAGAATCCTGATGATTATGCATTGGAAAAGAAATTCCTTGGGACTGCTTTTGGTCTCTCTGTTTCTTTTTGCGGGGACAGCAGCAGCTTTTGCGACAACAGATATTTCTGTTGCAATGAATGAGGAAAACAATAACCGGATACAGGTTATGGATGTGTCGGAGGAAAAGGTCTGTTTCGTAGGCGATGAAGAAATAGATATGGCGTTATCCTATGAGGAGCTGAAACCGTATCTGTATTCGGGGGATGCGGAAGAAACAGAAAAATCGGTAGCTATCAGGGGGTATAAATATACGGCGCAAACGCCTGCACCTGCTGTAATTCATGTATCTATGGAGAAAGACGGAGAAATTTACACAGGGATACTCGCATTTTCTCATGGGGAAAAAACAGCAGGCAGAACCTATGTGGGGTATTATTGCGGTTCCTTACGGCAATAGGGTATCTGTAAAAAAGTACGGGTGGAATTTTTGTCAGATTACCGAAAAACGATGTCAAACAAGCGTCGAAATCGAGAAAGAATTGTGAAGGATTGCAGATTGACACGGAAAAACGCAGATTATATAATGTAAAAAAATACAGTAGAAAAAAATATAGTCGAAAAAGACGAAAAAGGGTGAAGCGAAGTGAAGGTACAAAAGAATTATTTATCTCCAAAGGAATATGAAATTATGACGATTTTCTGGAGCATGGACAAACCGCTGACGGCATCGGAAATCCTACAGCACAGAAAAGAGGGCACATGGGCGGCGAATTCCATTCATCCTCTGCTGAATAAGCTGTTGGAGAACGGGTATATTGCGGTCTGCGGTTCGCAGAGGGTGGCGAAGGTGAACAGCCGTTTATATGAGGCGAAGGTGAGCCTTTCCGATTACATCACGAATCAGGTTTCGGAGGTTTTTGAAAATGAGACGAACAAGTTCAATGTTTCCTCCTTTTTATCCGGACTGATGGGCGGCGATCAGGAAAAAGATGAGGAAATTATTTCCGAATTGGAAAACTGGTTGGACGATTACAGCAAAAAGAGTGTATAAATAGGGGAGACGTATGATTTTCGTTACGAGATATTCATTCATTACGGCAATTCTGCTCAGCAATCTGTTTTTTCTGTTTTTTATAGGCTTATCCAGAAGCAACAGGGTGTTGCTGCGGATTCCGTTAAGGGTATTTGCGGTGCTGGGGGCGGCGTTGCTGGTGAAGCTTCTATTCCCGATAGAGGTGGAAAGCACAATAGAAATCAGTTCCTTTCAGATTTATCCTGCGATTATCGCGTTTCTGGGAAAAAAGCTGTTTACGATTGGCGGCTTTGTGGTGCAGGTGCGGTGGCTGCTGCTTGCGGTCTGGATGACGGGGACGGTCTGCATTGCGTGGAGCAGGATTCGTTTTTACAGACAGCTGGTTCGCAGGTTTGGACATCTGCCGAGCATCTGCGACGAAAGCTATCTGAAAATTCTGGAGGAGGTCAAGCGGGAGAACGGGTATGCATTTGAAACAACGGTGATTGTGGATAAAAATATCCGAACGATACTGGAATACGGCTATTTCAGGCAGATTATCTTCCTGCCGAAGGCGGCATATACCGAGGGTGAGCTGCGGTACATTTTCCTGCACGAACTGGAGCATTTCGTAAATAAGACAAACTGGATGAAGCTGATTGTTATGGTATTGGAGTGCATTTTCTGGTGGAATCCGCTGGTGTATCTGTTCAGAAATGCCTGCGCGCAGCTGCTTGAGGTATACTGCGACTCCTGCGTGAGCAGAAAGCTGAACAAACAGGAGAAGGTCGATTATCTGGGGTGTCTGCTGCAGGAAATGAAACGGGAGCGCGCTGTCTGCCGTAGCTACCCGTTCGGCAGTCAGTTTTTCCGACAGGCGAATCTGAAACAGCGGTTTGCGGTGATGATGCAGTTTGAAAGGGACAGAAAAATTGAAAAATGTATTTATTTTATGATTTTTGCACTGCTTTTCCTTTCTTATAGTATCGTGCTGCAGCCGGAATATAGACCGCCGGGGCTGAATCTTGATTATATCTATACAACAGATTATATCATAAAGCATGGAGAAGATGGCGTATACACGCTTTATATAGAGGATGAACCGGAAATGATATTTATGTCTGTGGAGGAAATCGAACATCTGGGATTGCATTACGATGCGCAGAATGACGAGAAATGAGAAACGATGACGGAGGTGGAATCACATGAACAGGAATCGAATCATCAAGGTTATTTTAGGTGTGCTGACGGTGCTTCTGGTTGTATGGTTTTGCGTATTATTTTATCGGGACGGCTATGCGCGTGACTACGGCATTTATCGGAGCCGGACATTGCTGCTTATGGCGGTGGTTTTGCTGCTTTGCTGTGTGGTTTTGTTTTTCTATGGCAGCTTTTTCTGCAAAAAGGGAATTGGAAAGGTGCAAATCTGCAATTTCGTTTTTCTGATTCTGGCAGTTGCGAGTCTGGGGCTGTGGGGGAACAGTGCCGCGACAAAGGATGAGGATGCCGAAGCGAAGGCGGTTCTGGAAGAGTATATCAAAGAGGAAATGGACGGCAAGGTGCTATTTCTGAATCTGACGGAAGTGCCGCGGTCATTTTATCAGAATCCTTCTGCGGATGCGCCTTATTATGATGCGCAGGATTATGACTGGCGTTACTATAATGTGAGCTTCTATTATGAGGATCAGCAGGATAAAGAGGCTTCGGGGGATTATCATTGGAATGCTTATATGGTGAAGGAGGATGCAGAAGCGGCATGGAAGGTGGTGTCACTGGGGGAATCGTAAGCGTGGACAGGTGAGAAATGCTATATAGAAATGGAGGGAATGCAGATGAAAAAACAGATTGGTTTGTTTCTTGGAGTTTTACTGCTGATTGGTGCAACGGGGTGCGGAAAGGAACCGCAGAAGCAGGACATGACCGGGGCATACAATGTATATGAAGGCTATCTGACGGTTAAGGATAATCAGCTGATTGTTGATGAGATTAAGTTTATTGATTTAGCAGATAAGTATTGGATAGATTCTTTAAACTTAACAGAGGAAGATATGCTGAATGGATACTATATCTATAATCCTTCGGATGAGAAACTCACATTCACATTAAATGACGAAACAAGATACGATTTTTATGATACAGGTGCTTTATTTATTTCGGAAGATAATGATAGCCGTATGTATACAACACAAGAGGTATCTGAGTTTCTGAAGAAATTTGATGCGGGAAATGGAGAGCTTGGGAAAACACCTTTTGAAATACAGGTGCTTGAAGATGGCAGGGTGATTTCTATCAGAGAGATTTTTATCAATTAAAACGATGATTGAAATTGCATGAGGTAAATTCTGATAAAGAAAAAGGGGACAGGGATATGAAGAAAAGAAAAATGATTCTGAGCGTGATGCTTCTATTATCTATCACAACGGGCTGTGCGGCAGGAGAGGCGAAGGCGCTTTCCGACAGCAAAGGGCGCATGAGCCTTTCCCAGCAGATTGCGAAATGCAACAGCAAGGAAAGCGCGATTTCCATTGCGGAGAACGGCATAGAGAAGATTTTCGGGGCGAATAAATACGCTCTGGAGGGGGACGCATCCTATAATCAGGACAGCAGTATTCAGCCGGATGGCTGGTTTGTGCAGCTTTATGACGGGGCTTGGGATTATGCCGTCTGGATTACGGAGGACAAGAACCGCATCCACTTTGTCAGAGGCGGCGAGGCGCATCCGTTGGAGTTTATTTCCGCGCAGGAGATGAAGGAAATCATCGCGAGCGAGGAAATACTGGATTCTGCCAAGGCACTGATTACAGAGCAGATGGGGGATGACAGGGAAATCAGAGATGCGTATTTTGATAATACGGAGGAAGGCGTACCGCATAATTCCGTGGATGTGACGCTTGTGATGGAGGATGGGCATATTTACATGCTGACGTTCTATAAGGATGGCACACTACGGTCTCTATTATATCTAGAATAAAAAAAGGTGTTGGATTTATCCAACACCTTTTTTATGTACTTTAACGCCAGTTGAAGGTAGCCATGCCATAGATATAGATGAAGGCAATCAGCCCCGGCAGGACGAAGCGGAAAATCGGCTTCATCCAAGGGCGCACCTTCAGGCCCTTACCGCTATTTGCTTCTGCAAGGAAGTTATCCCAGCCCCAGCCGAACTTATTACAGCAGAAGAGAGCAAGCACCAGAGAGCCAAGCGGCAGAATATTATTGGAAACAAAGAAGTCCCAGAAATCCAGCCAGGTTGTACCTTCTGCGAAGGGTTGAAAATGAACGATGCTGAAGCCCAGTGCCGTTGTCAGCGCGAGCAGGAAGATGCCGATGCCGCAGATGACACTGCCCTTCGGGCGAGACCAGCCTGTCAGCTCACGAATCATGGCGAGGATATTTTCGCATACGCCGAGTACCGTGGACAATGCCGCGAATACCATGAACAGGAAGAACAGGGAGCCCCAGACACGACCGCCGGGCATGTTATTGAAAACAGCCGCCATGGTATCAAACAGCAGACTGGGCCCTGCGGTTACTTCAAGGTTATAGGTGAAGCAGGCAGGGAAGATGATTACGCCTGCGAGGAAGGCAACCAGAGAATCCAGAATGATGACATGAATTGCTTCGCCCATCAGGGAGCGTTCCTTGCCGATATAGCTGCCGAAAATTGCCATGCCGCCCATACCTGTGGACAGGGTGAAGAATGCCTGATTCATTGCACCGACCACAACGGAGCCTTTGATTTTGGAGAAATCGGGCTTGAGGTAGAAGCTCATCCCTTTGCCGGCACCGCCCAGAAGCAGGCTATGTACTGCCAGTGCGAGCATCAGTACCAGAAGGGCAGTCATCATATATTTTGTGACACGTTCCAGACCGCCCTGCAAATTGAAGGAAAGAATAAAGAACGCAACAACCAATGTAATCAGCAGGAACAGCACATTGACCGATGGTGAGGATATCATGGCACCGAAGCCGAGGCTCGTATGGTTCCCGGTGAGGAATCGGAAGAAATAATAGATAATCCAACCGCTGACAACGGTGTAAAATGCCATCAGAGCGATATTCCCTGCCAGACAGAACCAGCCGAAGATGCCCCATTTCTGTCCGGGCTTTTCCAGCTTTTTATACATGAAAAGAGGGCTTGCCTGCGCTGCTCTCCCGATGGAAAATTCCAGAACAAGCGCGGGAATCCCCAGAAGAATCAGACAGAGAATATAGACCAGCATGAAGCTGCCGCCGCCATTTTGTCCACACATCCATGGAAATTTCCAGACATTCCCGCAGCCAATGGCACAGCCTGCGGAAAGCATGATGAAGCCCAAACGGCTTCCGAGTTGTTCACGTTTCACGAGAGAATACCCCTTTCCTTTACACGATCCTGTCTGCTTTGCAAAGAACAGGACATTTTTTGTTCTTGTTTTCATGAAAAATTGATAATACATCCATAAAGAATATTATATAAAAAAACATAATATTTGTAAAATTGATTGTTTTGCTGTATACTAACGAAAAAATCGTTTGTATCAAAAGGGGTGTTACAATGAATACCAACAGCTTGAAAACGTTCATTGCCGTTTGTGAGCATGCGGGCTTTTCCGCGGCAGCAAAGGAATTGGGCTATACGCAGTCTACGGTTTCCTCGCAGATTAAGCAGCTGGAGGCAGAATTGCAGGTGCGGCTGTTTGACCGCTATTATCACAGAGTCAGCCTGACAGAGGAGGGGATTCTGGTCTTACAACAGGCGCGAAATATTCTCAATGCGCAGGAAAAAATGCTGGCATCCCTGAAATTCGGGGAACGGATTGAGGGGGAGATTCGCCTTGCGATGTCAAGCTCCATCTGCAATCGCTATTTTAAAGAGGATTTTTTGCAGTTTCGCCGTAAATATCCGGGGATACGGGCGGAAATCAAGGAGGGCGGTACGGAGCAGATGTTTGATATGCTGCGGAGAAATGAAGCGGATATTGTATTTACATTGGACAGACATATTTATGATTCCGATTTTATCATCTGCGCGGAGCAGGAGGAACAGGCGCATTTCATTGCGGCGACAGATCATCCCCTTGCGAAGCGGCGGCTGACGTTGCAGGAATTATGCGGAAATGAATTTGTGCTGACGGAGCGAAAAATGAGCTATCGTGCCATTCTGGATGAAGCACTTGCGTCCAAATCCATGGAAATTCGTCCGATTCTGGAAATTGGGAACCCGATTCAGATTTGCGAGTTGGTGAAAAAAAGCAATCTGCTCTCCTTTCTGCCGGATTTCGTTACGGAGGACTATGTGCGGACAGGGCAGGTGACACGATTGCCGGTGGAGGACTCCATGGAGACAGTCTGGACACAGCTTCTGATTCATAAAAATAAGTGGCGTTCCCCTGCCATTCACGCATTTCTTGATTTTTATAAGGATGTCATGCAAAAGAACAGCAGTTTGACTGAAAAATAGCAGAATAGCGGAGAAATAAAGGTAGGAAAATCGAATTATCTGTGACATAATGGCAAGAAAACTTTTGAAATGCTTTAAAATAAGAACAATACAAAAGAAAAAAAGGGGGAAAAACATGGCAGACAAAATTAAGGAATTATTGGAAAAAAACGGACAGATGATTATTGACGGATCGATGTCCACGGCGCTGGAGCAAATGGGCGCAAATTTAAACTGTAACCTTTGGACGGCACGCGCATTGGTGGATACACCGGAGCTGGTCAAAAAGGTACATACGGACTATTTCAAGGCGGGCGCGGATTGTGGAATTACCTGCAGCTATCAGGCAACGATTCCCGGCTTGATGGAAAACGGCTTTACCCATGACGAAGCGGCAGAAATTGTTGCGAACAGCGTAAAGCTGTTCTTAGAAGCAAGAGAGGAATGGTGGAACGCGGAGGGCAAGGTGCAGGGACGCGTGTATCCTCTTTGTCTGGCAGGAATCGGGCCTTACGGCGCATATCTTGCGGATGGTTCGGAATACCGCGGGAATTATGGCGTATCCGATGAAGCCCTGCGTACATTTCATAAGGAAAGAATGGAGATTCTCTGGAACGCAGGCGCAGATATTCTCCTGATTGAAACACAGCCCTCTTTGCACGAAGCATTGATCGAAGCGGAAATTGCAGAGGAGATGGGGGCGGATTACTGGATTAGCTTTTCCTGCAAGGACGGGCATCATATTCATGAGGGCAACACCATTGCGGAATGTGCAAGGGTGCTTTCCGAGAACCATCCCGGACTGAAAATGATTGGCGTGAACTGTTCCAAGCCGGAGCATATCGTAAGCCTGGTTCGGGATATCAAGCAGGAAACGAATCTGCCTGTCGGCGTATATCCCAACAGCGGTGATATTTATGATCCCACCACAAAAACATGGGAAAAGGTCGGCGGCGGTGCGAGCTTTGAGGAAAATGCACTTTCCTATTTTGAAGCAGGTGCAGATGCGGTCGGCGGCTGCTGTACCACAACCTGCACCCACATCGAACAGGTTGTGAAGGCGCGGGATGCGTTTCGCGCGAAGGTAGTATCAACAAAAGATAAAAACGAAAGATAACGGAAAGGAATTATAAATATGCAGTCAATTGTAGATTTTCTTTATATGGTGGATGACATGCTTTGGGGGACACCCATGGTTGTCATCGTTCTGGGTACGGGCATTTTCCTGTCCCTTCGGTTTGGCTTCAGCTATCAGCGGAAGCTGAAATTTAACATAAAAAATACCTTCGGCAATATGACCGCCGCAGGCGAGGGCGTGGGCACGGTATCCAGCTTCCGCGCGGCTTGTACGGGGCTTGCGAATACGGTCGGCACGGGGAATATCAGCGGCGTTGCAACGGCAATCGTAAGCGGCGGCCCGGGCGCACTTGTCTGGATGTGGGTTTCCGCATTTTTCGGGATGTCTACAAAGGCATGCGAAATCATTCTTGGTTAGCGCTATAGAGAGCATTACAAAAACTCTATGGATGAATATGTCTGCGACCGTTCCTTCGTCATGAAAAACGCGTTTGGCTGGAAAAGGGGTGCCATTGTGCTTGCGGTTTTTGCCTTCGTGCTTGGCCCCTGGACCTGTTGCGTACAGACAGAGGCAGTAACCAGCTCCATGCAGCAGGCCTTCGGCGTGACACCCCTCATCAGCGTGACAATCATCGGTGTTACCTGTATTGTTACGATTTTCGGCGGTCTGAAAAGAATTTCTGAGGTTATGAGCAAGGCGGTTCCTATTATGGCGGTGCTTTATATTCTGATGGGGCTTGGCGTAATCATTCTGAATATCAAGCAGGTTCCTGCGGCGGTTGCGCTTGTGTTTGAATCTGCATTTTCTCCTACGGCGGCTGTGGGCGGCTTTGCCGGCGCAACGGTAAGAGATGCGGTGAAATACGGCGTGGCGCGTGGGATTTATTCCAATGATGCAGGTACCGGTTACGGTATCATTGCGCATGCACCGGCAATCACAGACCATCCTGTGCGCCAGTCTGTATGGGGCTGGGGTGAAATTACACTGGATACGCTCATCATCTGCTCCATTACAGCGTTTACCATCATTATCACAGGCTCTTATTTCCAGAGTGATGCGACATCCGGCGCGCTGACAACGATTGCCTTCGGCATGGCGTATGGGCATGTCGGCGCGAAGCTGACCGCGATTGCAATCGCTGTTTTCGCATGGACAACCATCATCGGGATGTACTATACCTGTGAAAAATCTGTAAACTATGCTTTTGGCGATACCGAAAGAAATAAAAAAGCAATACCGATTTATATTATTTACTATATGCTGCCCTGTGTGATTTTCTATAACATTGAGGCGGATGTGCTCTGGGCACTGACAGATATCCTTTCTGCCTGCTATGTAGCACTTACCATCTTCTTTATTTATGCAAAGCACAAGGTTATTTTTGCACTCTTTGATGATTTCTGGAAGAGGTTCCTGCCGGCGAAGGAAAGAGGGGAAAATCCTCCGGTTGTTTCCTTCGACTGCGCACTGGAAGGAGAAGGTACAAAAGCAACAAAATAATAGGATGAAATTTGGCGTGTTTGATACACGCCTTTTTCTATGCAAAAAGGATGCCTGCCATGGGATTGCATGACAGACGAGGGACGGAAAAAGCCAAAGGAGGCATATTACAGGAGAGGAAAGCTGATGCGCGGGTTAGCCGCAAAAAAAGTCCCTGCCATGGCAGGGACAAAAATGTGTGGAATGGATGCTTTTTATGCGTCACAGTCCTCTCTGCTTCTGCGTGTATCGCAGTCATCCCCGAAAACCGTGCCGAAGCCGCAGCAGGAACGGGGCTTTGCGGTGGGAGAAAAGAGGTCTAAGGGGAAACGGATATCCTCAAAGCCGTTGCAGGGGTCACTGTTTGTGGCATTTGTAGTACAGCGTTCGGGGACACATCTGCCCAAAGAATTTACCATGATATTGACTGTACGGAACAGCTTTACAATCGTAAACAGCCCGATGGTTACATTAACTGCAATGGGTGCGCCGAGAGCAGCATCGCCGCTGCTTTGGGAGGAATCGCAGTCGCAGCCGCAGGAATGACAGGGATTGCAGGAATGGCAGGGATTGCAGGTGTTACAGCCGGGGAAACGCAGCTCTGCATTCAGTGCAACTGCTTTCCCCTCCGCAATAATGAACGGTCCGCCCTTGGATGCGGCATTCTCGAACTGATCGGTTACGGTGGTCACATCTGCCTCGGTAGAGCCGAAGAGCGTTACGCGCAAATGATGGCTGTTGGTGGCATCAATCGTCCCGATAAAACAGCCGTCGGCGCGGCGAAACTCCAGTGTATAATTGAATACATATTTCAGCTCGATATCCCAGCAGCCCTTTTGCAGCGGATTTGGCCGTTTCCGCAGAATTTCAATGCGGGTCAGGTCTAAATCGCGGATGGTCACATCGGCGGCGTTGCAGGGAGGAATGATGATATCGCCCTCGCAGAGCATATCGTTGCAGCTGGGGGTTTCGCTCCTTGCGGCACGGGCGGGGCCCAGAATACTGCTGCCCAAGCATTTCTGGATGCGGCACTGGTCGAAAATCTTCTGCACGATGATACAGGTTTCCTCGTTCCGCCCGTTGCTTTCGTTGCTGCCGTTTCCGCAGAAATTGCAGCTTCTTGCACTTAAATCAGCCTTGGAATCAAATTCAAAAGCGCCCATAAGACAGCCTCCTTTAAAGTTGTGGTTTCTTTTAACATAGTATGAAAGACGAAGGAAAGCGTGACCGCATGCAGGAAAGAAGGATTGTTTTCTTGCGGAAACAATGCTATAATAAAATTTAATGAATCATATAAATTTCACTTAGAAGTGTGAGGAATCGAAATGAAACGATTGATGGATATTCATACCCACGCCGTTGCAAGCGGGCATGCCTACAGCACAGTGGATGAAAACTTGAGATGGGCGGCAGAGCAGGGCTTGCAGCTGGTCGCTTTGACAGACCATGCGCCTGCTATGAAGGATACCACCTGTCATGCCTATTTTGCAAATCTGCACGTTTTGCCCGAAATGCTGCATGGAGTGCGGCTTTTGAAGGGGATTGAACTGAATATTCTGGATTTTGACGGCACGATAGATATGGATGAAGCGGTTTTGCAAAGATTGGATCTTGCGATTGCAAGCCTGCACATGCCCTGCATTAAGCCCGGCACGAAAAAGGAGAATACACAGGCGTTTTTAAAGGTGATGGAAAATCCCTATGTGGACATCATCGGACACCCCGGAGACCCTCGCTATGCGGTGGATTATCGGGAGCTGTTCCGCATGGCGAAAGAAACAGGCACGCTTCTGGAAATCAACAACGCTTCTTTAACACCGGGCGGCTTTCGGGAGGGCAGCAGGGAGAATATTAAGAAAATCCTTCTGATGAGCATGGAGGAGGGTCAGCCTGTGGTTCTGGGCAGCGATGCGCATTTTTACCGGAATGTGGGGGATTTTTCCTATGCGGAGGATTTACTGAGGGAGCTGCAATTTCCGGAGGAGCTGATTCTCAATAATACGCCGGAAAAATTTCTTGCAGGACTCAGACATGGCAGAAAATAAAAAATGTATGCGGAAAAGAACGTGGAAAATCTCTTTACTTTAATGCTTGAAAGTGTTACAATATTTTTAATAGAAATATGAAAAATAACAGGAGAAGGTGGCGTTCCGAATGAATAAAAAGATCAAAAATGAATTGACCGATAAATTGTTTGAGTGCATTCTCAGCATGGAAACCGTGGAAGAGTGCTATCAGCTCTTTGAAGACCTTTGTACCATCAACGAAATTCAGGCAATCGCGCAGAGAATGGAAGTGGCGGCAATGCTGGATGCCAAGCGGACCTATGTGGAAATTGCGGAAAAAACAGGCGCATCCACAGCAACCATCAGCCGTGTCAATCGTTGCCTGCATTACGGCACGGATGGCTATAAGCTGGCGATTGACCGTGTGAAGGCAAAAAAAGAAAAAGAAGATAGCGAATAATCTTTTTGAATCGATTTATTTGAGAGAGATTATAGGGCTGGTTTGACAAGATGATTTTGCCAAATCAGCCTTTCTTATGTTGGCATCCTGCGAAAAAAGCGGAAACAGAAAAGAAATGGGAGAGAATGACATGATTGGATTTGATAAACTGAACGATATGCAGAAAAAAGCAGTTTTGCAGACAGAAGGGCCTGTGCTGATTCTGGCGGGGGCAGGCAGCGGCAAGACCGGTGCCTTGACGGTGCGGATTGCACATCTGCTGGAAACGGGTGTAAAGCCTTGGAATATTCTTGCGATTACCTTTACGAATAAGGCGGCGAAGGAAATGCGCGAGCGTGTGGAAAAGCTTGTGGGGGATACAGCAAGAGATATGTGGATCAGCACCTTCCATTCCACCTGTGTGCGGATTCTGCGCAGAGAAATTCAGCATCTGGATTATGAAAATCAGTTTTCTATCTATGACAGCGACGATCAGGAAAAAATCATGCGCGAAGCCTTCAAGAGGCTGAATATGAGCACAACGGATAAGTCCTTTTCCGTTAAGGGGGCAATGAGCATCATCAGCCATCTGAAGGAGGAAATGACAAGCTGGGAGGACTATGCACAGCATGTGGATAAAAATGACCTGAAGGCAGTGCGTATCGCAAAGGTATATCAGACCTATCAGAAAATGCTCAAGGAAAACAACGCGCTGGATTTTGACGATCTGATTTATAAAACCGTTCTGCTGTTCCGTCAATTTCCCGATGTTCTGGAAAAATATCAGGAAAGATTCCGCTATATCATGGTGGATGAATATCAGGATACGAATACAAGCCAGTATGAGCTGGTGGCAATGCTTGCGGCAAAATATAAAAATCTCTGTGTGGTCGGGGATGATGACCAAAGCATCTACGGCTGGCGTGGGGCAAATATCCGCAATATTCTGGATTTTGAAAAGGATTTTCCCGATACAACTGTAATTAAGCTGGAGCAGAATTACCGTTCCACAAAGAAAATTCTGGAGGCGGCGAATGCTGTCATCCATCATAACCAGACCAGAAAGGATAAGACACTCTGGACAGAAAACGACAGCGGCAGTATCCTGCATATCTATAAGGCGGATAACGAATATGATGAGTGTCGCTTTGTGGCAGAAAAAATTCTGGAGCTGGAAAAGCAGGGCAAGACCAGAAACCAGATGGCTGTTTTGTATCGCACCAATGCACAGAGCCGTGCGGTGGAGGATCAGATGGTGAAGCGCGGGATTCCCTATCGCCTGTTCGGCGGCGTGCGCTTCTATGAACGAAAGGAAATCCGAGATATTCTTTCTTATTTAAAGGTGCTTGCGAACCCTGCGGATACGATTGCTCTCAGAAGAATCATCAATGTACCTAAGCGCGGCATTGGCGAAACCTCTCTGGATAAGCTGGCTGCTTTTGCGGAGGAAAACGGGCTTTCTCTTTACGGCGCACTGAGCCGTCTGGATGAAATTACTACGCTGAAAACAAGGGTGGCAAAATTCAAGGATTTCTATGGCCTGTTTGAACAGCTGCGCGCCGATGCGGATGGGCTTTCCGTTTCCGAATTGATTGACGCCATTGTGAAGCGGACGGGCTATTTACAGCTGCTGATGGCAGAGGGGACGGATGACGCGCTGAACCGTATCCAGAATATTGATGAATTTGTGAATAAAGCGGCGGAATATGATAAAGCTAACCCCGAAGGCAAGCTGGAGGGCTTTTTGGAGGAGGTTGCCCTCGTTGCGGATATTGACATCTATGAGGAGGGAGAGGAAACCGTTGCCCTCATGACACTGCACAGCGCGAAGGGTCTGGAATTCCCCTATGTTTTCATCATCGGTATGGAGGAGGGAATTTTCCCCGGCTTCCGCGCGGTGATGTATGGCGGCGAAAAGGAAATTGAGGAGGAACGCAGACTTTGCTATGTGGGCATTACCCGTGCGAAGGAGGAGCTTTACCTGACGCACGCAAAAAGCCGCATGCAGCATGGGATTACGCAGTATAATCCGCCTTCTCGCTTCCTGAAGGAAATTCCTGCGGATTTGGTAGATATGCCGACCAGACAGATTTCCGATATGGCGAAAAAATATGATGCCATGACGCAGAATAAGCCTGCTCTCGGCAGAAAGAATGTGCTGCCCCCGACAGCAAAATTCGGCGGGGTCGGCATGAAAAAGGAAATGCCTGCGCCCAAGGATTTCAAGCTGAGCTACGGCGTGGGGGATAAGGTGCGTGCGCCGAAATACGGCATTGGCACAGTGGTTTCCATCAATAACGGCGGCGCAGATTTCGAGGTTACCGTTTCCTTTGGCGCAAAGGGGACGAAGAAATTCATGGCGCGCTTGTCGAAGCTGATTAAGGTAAGCGAATAAGCAGAGACGGTGAGGGATGCGATATGACAGAGAGAATAAAGCAACTGGTGGAGCAGTTGAACCGGGCGGCGAAGGCATATTATCAGGAGGACAGAGAAATTCTTTCCAATCAGGAATATGATGCGCTGTATGACGAATTGGCTGCACTGGAACAGAAAACAGGCACGATTCTTGCGAACAGCCCCACGCAGAAGGTTGGCTATACGGTGCTGAGCAATCTGGTGAAGGTGGCGCACGAAAGCCCGATTCTTTCCTTGGATAAAACGAAGGAAACGGCGAAGCTTGTCAGCTTTCTGGGGGATAAAGCAGGGATTTTATCATGGAAGCTGGATGGACTGACGATTGTGCTGAAATATAATCACGGGAAGCTGGAGCAGGCAGTCACGCGCGGAAACGGCGAAATTGGCGAGGATGTGACGCATAACGCCCGTGTGTTCTGCAATGTGCCGCTTTCCATTCCCTTTCAGGGGGAGCTGGTGCTGCGCGGCGAGGGGGTCATTCCTTACAGTGAATTTTACCGCATCAATGAGGAGCTGGGCGAGGAGGAGCAGTATAAAAATCCCCGTAACCTTTGCAGCGGCACAGTGCGGCAGCTAAACAGCGAGATTGCCGCGAAGCGAAATGTGAAATTCATTGCCTTTACCTTGGTAAGTGCGGAAGGAATCACCCTTTCGGACAGCAAGGCGGAAAATATGGCTTGGCTTGCCGAAATGGGCTTTGATGTGGTGGAGCACTGCATGGTGACGGCGGAAACGGTTGCCGCTGCGGTAGAGGAATTCCGCGATAAAATCGAGCAGAACGACATTGCCTCTGATGGACTGGTGCTGACCTTTGACAGCATTGCCTATAGCCAAAGCCTTGGCAGAACGGCGAAATTCCCCAAGGATTCCATTGCCTTCAAATGGGCGGACGAAATGGCGGAAACCACTCTGCGGCAGATTGAATGGAACACCTCTCGTACGGGGCTGATGAACCCTGTTGCGGTGTTTGACCCTGTGGAGCTGGAGGGCTCAACGGTGAGCCGCGCAAGCCTGCATAATGTCAGCATTTTGAAGGAATTGAAGCTGAGCATCGGGGATACGATTAAGGTCTATAAGGCGAATATGATTATCCCTCAGATTGCGGAAAATCTGACGGGAACGGTTTCCACGGCGGAAATTCCCAAGCATTGCTTTGTCTGCGGCGAGGAAACGGAAATCCGTAAGCTGCGCGACGGCGAAGCGCTTTACTGCACTAACCCGAACTGTTCCGCACAGCGGATACAGGCACTTAGCCATTTTGTTTCCAGAGATGCCATGAATATCGAGGGGCTTTCGGAGGAAACGCTGAAGAAGTTTCTGGAAAAGGGCTTTGTGGAAAATTATCCTGATTTGTTCCGCTTGGAAAAGCATCAGGCGGAAATCACAGCCATGGAGGGCTTTGGGGAGAAATCCTATCAGAATCTGATTGCATCTGTGGAAAAGGCGAAAACCGCCGAGCTGCCGAATTTCATCTATGCACTGGGCATCAATCATGTAGGGCTGCGAAATGCAAAGCTGCTCTGTAAGGAATTTGATTATGATTTGGAGAAAATCAAGGCGGCAACGGAGGAGGAGCTTGTGCAGGTGGAGGGCTTCGGCGAAATCATCGCACACAGCATTGCCTATTATTTCAGACAGGAAGCGCATCTGGCACTGCTTGCGGATGTTTTGCAGTATCTTTCCTTCCAAGAGGCAGAGCAGGCAGAGACCGGCGAAAGCCCTCTGGCAGGGCTGACCTTTGTTGTGACAGGGGATTTGGAGCAATTCGCCAACAGAAAGGAATTGCAGGCACTCATTGAAAAGGGTGGCGGCAAGGTGACGGGCAGTGTCACCAAAAAGACGAATTTCCTCATCAATAATGACATTCATTCTGCATCCTCGAAGAATAAAAAGGCGGCAGAGCTGGGGATTCCCATTCTCAGTGAGCAGGATTTTATAGATAAATTTTTAAAATAATGAGATAGGACAAAAAGCGGCTTCTGGAGAAAAAGTCGCTTTTTGTCGTCATTTGTCACGAAATCCGGCTGTTTTTTTGTTTATTAAATCTATAGATTTTTTCTATTTATTTTGCTATACTCATTAAAAATACATTAGGATTTTAATAGCAGCGATAAGGATTCCTGATTTGCTGCTTTCTTATGCGCTTTTTTGCATGAGAATAGGAGGGAAGGCAATGAATTTAAACCAGTTGTATTATTTTAAAACGCTGGCAGAATTGGAGCATTACACTAAGGCGGCGGAAAAGCTGAATATTTCTCAGCCGACGCTCAGCCACTCCATTTCTTCCATGGAAAAGGAACTGGGGGCAAATTTGTTTGAAAAGCAGGGCAGAAATGTTGTTCTGACAAAATATGGGCGGATTTATATGTTCTATGTGGAAAACGCCCTGACACAGCTGGAGTTGGGAAAAAATCAGATTGAGCGATTGGTTTCCGAAGGGGGCGGACACGTTGGGCTGGCGTATATGACATCGGTCGGGACGAACTTTGTCCCCGGACTGATTGCAGGCTTTTTGGATGATCCACAGAATAAGAATATCTCTTTTTCCTGCTATGAGGGCAACACGAAAACGCTGCTGTATAATCTGAAACGAGAAAAATATGATCTGGTTTTCTGCTCCATGGTGGAGGCGGAGAGCGATGTGGAATTTATTCCTGTTTTCGAGCAGAGCCTTGTGGTTATTTTGCCGGAGGGGCATCCCTTGGAGGATAGAAAGAAGGTAACGATTCAGGATATTTGCCCGTATCCTCTCATCAGCTATACGAAGGAAAGCGGCATGCGCCGTATCATTGATGATATGTTTACAAAGGCGCAGATTATGCCGAATATTCTTTGTCAGTTTGAAGATGTCAATTCTATGGCAGGTCTGGTTGAGAAGAATCAGGGGATTGCCATTGTAACGGATAGCCAAGCACTGCGTAACTATAACGTCACCAAGCTGGAGTTGGATACGCCATATTCCCGCAGAATGGTTTATATGGCGTATGTGCTGAATCGGTATCTGCCGCCGGCGGTGGAAAAATTCAAGGATTACACCATTCAGCGGACAAAGACAAAGAAATAAGCAAACAGGATTTAAGGGAAGGAAATAGAAATGCTGCAGGATTTAGAATACGGAAGATTAGAAAACGAGTTTCGCCATACGGCACCTGTTGCCACGGCGAAGGTGGTCTGCGCATAGGGCAGCCGGCTATTGGTGAAACGTAAGGAAGATGATACATTGGTTTTGCCGACCTATGCGGAGGTAATGGCATGGGCGAAGGAAAAAGGCTGGACGCATTGGTATGAAAACGAGGTACAGTATGTGTTCCGCATGCAGGAGGAGGATTACTTCATTTGGATGGGCGAAGCAGGTGCGCCTGCGGATACGTCCTTCTGCTATGAGCCTGCCATGACACTGCGGCAGGTAAAATCCAAAAATATCTGCTATGCCATGATGACGGCGTGGCATTTATTTGACTGGTATCGCAGCAATCGTTTCTGCGGACGCTGCGGTGCGAAAACAAAGCATGACGAGAAGGAACGCATGATGCGCTGTCCGGAATGTAATAACATGATTTTTCCTAAAATTGCGCCCTCTGTCATTGTCGGCGTGACGCATGGGGATAGATTGCTTCTGAGCAAATATGCCAACCGCAGCTATACTCGATACGGCATGATTGCAGGCTTTACGGAGATTGGCGAGACGGTGGAAAAAACCGTGCAGAGGGAGGTTATGGAGGAAGTCGGTCTGAAGGTAAAAAATATTCGTTATTATAAAACACAGCCCTGGGGTGTAACGGGCGGCTTGCTGTTGGGATATTTCTGCGATCTGGACGGAGAGGGTGAGGATATCACGCTAGACCGAGAGGAGCTGGCGATGGCTGAATTTTTTCCGAGAAATAACCTCCCTGCACACGATGACGGCATCAGCCTTACAAGAGAAATGATGCGCATGTTTGAGGAAGGCAGAGAGCCGAAATAACAAGGAGAAGGCCGAATGAACGAGAGGCTTAGGTACGAATCTGTTCTCCGGAAAGAAAACATTGGTCGAGGAAATGGGCTATGATGCCTTTGAGGAGCAGCTTGCCATGTCCTCGCGATATTACAAAAAGCACTTCTTTGAAGGCGAATAAGCAATCAAAAAGAGACTCTGAAAGGAGTCTCTTTTTTCATGCTTTCGTTAATCTTCGTTATCGCCGTAGCGGGTATCCTCGTTAAAGTTAGGAATCATATCAATGCCGCGGTTTGCATCGCCGCCTGCGTTTTTGCCGAAGTGATAATCATTCCCCGGCAGGATAGCATTCAGCACAATGCCTGCGATTGCCGCAATGGCGAGGGAGGTCAGAGTGATATCTGTGTTGGCAACATTGAAGGTCAGTCCATCGGAGAAGCCCAGACCGCAGACAAAAATCACACCTGCGATAATCAGGTTGCGGGATTTTGTGAAATCCACGCGGTTTTCTACTACGTTACGCACGCCGATTGCGGAAATCATACCATACAGCATGAAGCTGACACCGCCGATAATCGCAGAGGGCATAGAACCAATCACCTCTGCCATTTTGGGGATAAAGCTCAGGATGATGGCATAAACCGCAGCAATGCGGATGACCTTGGGGTCATGTACCTTACTCAGCTCCAGAACACCTGTGTTTTCACCATAGGTGGTATTGGCAGGACCGCCCACCAGTGCGGACAGGGAGGTTGCAAGCCCGTCCCCGATCAGGGTACGGTGCAGACCGGGGTCTTCAATCAGATTTTCACCGACCGTTGCGGAAATGGCGGACATGTCACCGATATGCTCCATCATGGATGCAAGCGCGATGGGTGCCATTACCAGAATGGCGGAGATGTTGAATTTGCACAGAGAAAATTCGGGCACGCCTACCATGGGGGCAGCCGTGATATTTGTAAAATTCAGAATTGCAGAGCCGTCTGCATTTGTCATACCCATTGCATTGAAAATCAGAGCCGCAATATAGGAAATGACAACGCCCATCAGGATAGGGATAATCTTAAACATGCCCTTGCCCCAGATATTGAAAACAACGATGGTTGCAAGCGCAATAAAGGCAAGCAGCCAGTTTGTGGAGGCATTGCTGACAGCGGAGCCTGCCAGACTCAGACCGATACAAATGATAATCGGGCCTGTTACAACAGGGGGAAGAAAACGCATAACCTTTTTTACACCGATTAGGCGAATGATGAGAGCAAGCACCAGATACAGAAGTCCTGCCACCAGAATTCCGCCGCAGGCATAGGAAAGCTTTTCGGCATTGGAAATATTGGCAAAAGCACCTGTGTTCAGCTTAGAGATGGTAGCAAAGCCGCCAAGGAATGCAAAGGACGAGCCGAGGAAGGCAGGAACCTTGCCCTTAGAGCAGAAATGAAACAGCAGTGTGCCGACACCGGCGCAGATAAGCGTAACCTGTACATGCAGAACGTCCTCGCCAAAATAGCTGTTTACCAGAATGGGCACGAGAATTGTTGCGCCGAACATGGCAAACATGTGCTGTAGGCCTAAAAGTAACATTTTCGGAACGCCTAAGACCGAGGCGTTGCGGATGATTCCGTTGTTTTCGTTCATAAAAAACTTCCTCCTGTTATGATAATGGGATGATAACAAAGTAGATTGTCGTGGCAGATAAGCACTGTAAGCGACTAATCCACGGACAGAGCCGTGTATATGAGCAGGCTCTGCGAATCGTAGAATTTGCTGTGAAAACAGCAGATAGACGCTGTAAGCGGCTAACCCACGGACAAGCCGTGGGTATTATACCATAGCTACAGGAGAAAGCACAATGTAAAATCAAACGATTTTTAGAAATTTCTGTCAGAATCAGTCTGTATGTGAGGCATCATAGTATGCCTGAATTTCTTCCGGCAGGCGATCCGGCAGCATTTCATGGATTCTGTCCTCATTGCCGTCCGCAAGAGCCGTTTCGTAATACCAGCATTTGAATTTCAGCATGGCGAGCGCCTTTTCCATGCGCTTGATTTCCTTTTCACATTCCAGCTTCTGCTTCTGAATCAATTCCAGACGCTTGGGATAGGTTTCACTGCCCTCGGTACACCATTGCATAAACTGCTTGATGTTTTTGATTTCCATGCCGGTTTTTTTCAGACATTCCACCAGCCGCAGGGCTTCCAGCTCCGTGGTATCAAAATGGCGGATGCCGCCGCTGCGCTTGATTTCGGGGAAGAGCCCCTCCTTATCATAATAGCGCAGGGTGGAAACGGGTAATTGGAACAGTTCGGATACCTGACCGATGGTATACATAAGAATCGCCTTCTTTCAGAAAAATATAAATTCGGTATTAACCTAAAGTTAAGTTTAAGTATTAAAGCAATCGTAGCACAGGAGCAGGGGACTGTCAAGCGGAGAAAATCGCAAAAAAACAGGCTCGGTTATGGATTGTCATAATCGAGCCTGTTTTTATAGGAGAAGGTTTTCCTTTTTCAGTATTTGTTGTTTTCGCTTTATGCGTTAATGGCATCGCAGATGCGCTTGCCCATTTCCTTTGTGCCGATTTTTTTGGTGCCTTCGCTGTAGATATCGGGGGTTCTGTAGCCTGCATCCAATACCTTTGTGACAGCATCCTCAATCGCCTGCGATTCTGCAACCAGACCGAAGGAGAATTTCAGCAGCATAGCGGCGGAAAGAATGGTTGCGATGGGGTTTGCCATATCCTTGCCTGCGATATCGGGGGCGGAGCCATGGATGGGCTCATACATCCCGAATGCGCCGTCCGCCAGACTTGCGGAGGGCAGCATCCCGATAGAGCCGGTAATCTGGCTTGCTTCGTCGGAAATAATATCCCCGAAAATATTAGAGGTTACGATAACATCGAAATGCTTGGGATTTCTCACCAGCTGCATTGCAGCATTATCCACATACATGTGGTCTAATTCCACCTCAGGATAATCCTTTGCAACCTCTGTCACGGTTCTGCGCCACAGCTTACTGCTTTCCAGAACGTTTGCCTTATCAATGTTGGTAACGTGCTTATTGCGCTTCATAGCGGCTTCAAAGGCCTGTACGGCAATGCGCTTGATTTCAAATTCGCTATATGCTTCAACATCATACGCTTCTTCGCCGTGCTTGCCTTCACGATAGCCGCGCTCCCCGAAATAAATGCCGCCTGTCAGCTCTCTGACAACCAGAATATCCAGACTGTCGCCGATGATTTCGGGCTTGATGGGGCTTGCGTCGCTCAAAGCCTTATGGATGATGGCAGGACGCAGGTTTGCATACAGCCCCAGACTGCTGCGCAGCTTCAGCAAAGCGCCTGCTTCGGGGCGGAGATTTGCCGGCAGATGATCCCATTTTGGACCGCCAACCGCACCTAAGAGAATCGCGTCGCTGTTTTTGCATGCTTCCAAGGTTTCCTCAGGCAGGGGCTCGCCATACGCATCATACGCACAGCCGCCTGCCAGCTTTTCATTGAATACAAAGTCATGACCGTATTTTTTGCCGACACATTCCAATACGCCCATGGCTTCAGTCACAACATCGGGGCCGATGCCGTCCCCCTTTAATACTGTAATATGATAAGAACCCATTTTCTTCACCTTAACCTTCGATTTTTTCCTTTGTATATGTTACCAGACCGCCCGCAGCCATAATCCTCTGCATGAATGCAGGGAACGGCTCAGCCTGATAGGTTTTGCCCTTTGTTTCGTTTGTAATCACGCCTGTGTTGAAATCAACAGATACGGTATCGCCTGCATCAATATCATTTGCGGCTTCCTCACATTCCAGAATCGGCAAGCCGATATTGATGGCATTGCGGTAGAAAATTCTGGCGAAGGTGGAGGCAATGACACAGGAAATGCCTGCACATTTGATTGCCAGAGGGGCATGCTCACGAGAGGAGCCGCAGCCGAAATTCTTTGTGGCTACGATAATGTCGCCTTCCTTTACATTGTTTACGAAATCCGCATCAATATCAATCATGCAGTATTTTGCCAGCTCCTCGCCGCTGGATACGTTCAGATATCTTGCGGGGATGATAACGTCTGTATCGACGTTATCCCCGTATTTAAAGACTTTCCCTTTTGCTGTTTCCATTATTCCATCCCTCCTGCAATCTTTTCGGGGTCTGCAATATAGCCTGCGATGGCAGATGCTGCCGCAACTGCGGGGCTTGCCAGATACACTTCACTTTCTGTATGACCCATTCTGCCGACAAAGTTTCTGTTCGTTGTGGATACGCAGCGTTCGCCTGCTGCCAGAATCCCCATGTGCCCGCCAAGGCAGGGACCGCAGGTAGGGGTGCTGAAAATTGCGCCTGCTTTTACGATATCCTCTACATAGCCAAGACGGATGCAGTCCAGATAAATCTGCTGTGTGGCAGGGATAACGATGGTGCGCACCTTGGGGTGTACTTGTTTTCCTCTGAGAATTTCTGCCGCAATCTTCATATCGTTCAGTCTGCCGTTGGTGCAGGAGCCGATTACAACCTGATCGATGGCAATCTCGCCTGCTTCGTCAATCGTTTTTGTGTTTTCGGGCAGATGAGGGAAGGCAACGGTTGGTCTCAATTTGCTTAAATCAATCGTATAAACCTCGTCATATTCCGCATCGGGGTCTGCCTCGTAAACCACAGGCTCTTTTGTGGAGTGTTTCTTTACATATTCCATTGTTTTTTCATCCACGGGGAAGATGCCGTTTTTCGCACCGGCTTCAATCGCCATATTCGCCATGGAGAAGCGGTCATCCATCGTCAGATACTGAATTCCGTCACCGACAAATTCCATGCTGCGGTACAGTGCGCCGTCCACACCGATCATGCCAATGATGTGCAGAATGATATCCTTGCCGCTGACCCATTTTGCAGGCTTGCCTGTCAGCACGAATTTGATGGCACTGGGCACCTTGAACCATGCTTCGCCGGTTGCCATGCCGATTGCCATATCGGTGCTGCCGATGCCCGTGGAGAACGCACCCAATGCGCCGTAGGTACAGGTATGGGAATCCGCGCCGATGATAACCTGACCGGGAACAACAATCCCTTTTTCGGGCAGAAGGGCGTGCTCAATGCCCATCTGTCCAACGTCGAAGAAGTTCTTCACTTCCATATCATAAGCAAAGGTACGGCAGGCCTTGCACTGCTCTGCCGCCTTGATGTCCTTGTTGGGGGTAAAGTGATCCAGAACGATAACCACCTTATCCTTATCAAAAACCTCCTTTGCGCCTGTTTTCTGAAATTCCTTCAAAGCAACGGCGGTTGTGATGTCGTTGCCCATAACAATATCCAATTTTGCCTGAATCAGCTGTCCGGCTTTTACGCTTGCTTCCCCCGCATGGGCTGCAAGAATCTTTTGTGTCATTGTCATTCCCATGATGCTATCCTCCAAAAATTTCTTTTGTACTCTCTTGCTCTTTTCTTATCTGATAATCTTGTTTGTTGTGCTCACTACCGCACGCAGACCGGATTTTGTGATATTGCTGGATGTGCCTGCGCCGAAATACATGCCGCCTTCGTTATCGGCAATCTGGATGTAGGAGATTGCACGGGATTTTGTGCCGTGGGACATGGAATGTTCTCTGTAGTCCACAACCTCCATCACGATGTTGAAATACTCCTCGATGGCATGGCAAAGAGCGGAAATAATGCCGTTGCCGGTGCCTTTCAATGTAAGGGGCTTGCCGTTGAAGTTACATTCTGCCTCAATGGCAACGTCCTCATGGTTTTTCAGAACGATTTCCTTATATGTAACCAGCTCCAGAGGGGCTCTGCCGTCTACATAATGGTCGATGAATGCTTCGTAGATATCAGTAGGTGTCAGATCCTTATGCTGTCTGTCGCTCATGCTTGTGGTAACAGTGCTGAAATCCTGCTGGAAGGCCTTGGGCAGATACAGACCGAAATTCTGTTCCAGAACGAAGGCAACGCCGCCCTTGCCGCTCTGGCTGTTGATACGAACGATGGGGTCGTAGTTTCTGCCGACATCCATAGGGTCGATGGGCAGATAAGGAACCTCCCAGTGATCGGGATGCTGCTTCATTGCTTCCATACCCTTTCTGATGGCATCCTGATGGGAGCCGGAGAAGGCTGTATAAACCAGAGAGCCTGCATAGGGATGTCTGGGGGAGATGCTCATTCTTGTGGATTCCTCGTAAATCTTTACGGCTTCATCAATATGGCTGAAATCCAGTTCGGGGTCAATGCCCTGAGAGAAGATGTTCATGGCTACATTCATGATGTCTGTGTTGCCGGTTCTTTCGCCGTTGCCGAACAGTGTGCCTTCCACACGGTCAGCCCCTGCCAGCATAGCCAGCTCGGTTGCCGCTACGGCTGTGCCGCGGTCGTTGTGTGCATGCAGGCTGACGTAAATGCTGTTTCTGTATTTCAAGTTTTCACAGCAGTATTCAATCTGGTCGGCGTAGATATTGGGTGTCGCCATTTCTACGGTAGAGGGCAGGTTGATGATTGCCTTGTGGTCGGGTGTGGGCTCCCAGACATCCAGAACCGCATTGCAGATTTCTACGGCAAAGGGCATTTCTGTGCCTGTGAAGCTTTCGGGAGAATATTCAAAGAAAAACTCCGTTTCGGGGATAGCTGCTGCTTCTTCCTTAATCTGCTTTGCGCCTGCAACTGCCAGATCAATGGTTTCCTGCATGGAATTGCCGAAAACAACATCTCTTTGCAGGGTGGAGGTGGAGTTATACAGATGTACGATTGCTTTTTTTGCACCCTTCAATGCTTCGAAGGTTTTATGGATGATGTGGGGTCTGCTCTGTGTCAGCACCTGTACGGTAACATCATCGGGAATCAGGTTGTTGTCAATCAGGCATCTTGCAAATTCAAATTCGGTATCGCTTGCCGCAGGGAAGCCGATTTCGATTTCCTTAAACCCTGTATCCACCAGAAACTGGAAGAATTTCAGTTTTTCGGGCAGGTTCATGGGGATTTCCAAGGACTGGTTGCCGTCTCTCATGTCAACGCTGCACCATACGGGTGCTTTTGTGATGGTGTTGCCTGGCCATTTGCGGTTGGGCATGTCCATTGTGGGGTAGGGTCTGTATTTTGTGTAGTTCATCATTGGTAGTTCCTCCTTAAAATTCTGCGTGTGTTTTTTGTTTGATTTTATCTTTGGTTCGTTTGTATGCGTGGTTAGAATGAGCGATGAGCAAAAGAAAAAGCCCTTCATCTCCCTCATTAAGAGACGAAAGACCAGAAATCTCCGCGGTACCACTCTTTTTTATTCCCGAAAAGGAATACACTTTCCCAGATACAGGCTGTAAGAACCAATATCCTGTCGGTATAACGGCCGACTCGCCGGTTGCGCCTACTTGTGTTCAGTTCAGCGAACCACTCCGAGGCCAGTTCAAACATTCTTCCGTTATCTGCTCGCACCAACCGCAGACTCTCTGAAAACATCCAAAGGTTTTACTACTCCTCTTCCTTGTGTTTGTTGTGTTGTATTGGAATGAATACAATTTAAACACCAAATTGCTTTTTTGTCAATACAAAATTTGAAAGTTTTTTGTATTCATATAAAAACAAGAAATCGGAATTTCCCCTGTAAGAAAGAAGAAAGTTGTGCTATAATGAAACGATAGCATACAAAAGAATGAAACAGCTCCAAAAATCATGAGGAGGGATAGATATGAAGGGAAAAAAGAAAATTGCTTCGATTCTGGCGTGTGCCATGCTTTTGAGTGCGGCACCCGTAGAAGCAATGGCATATACAGTACCCGATACGGTGCGTGTCGGGCTGGAATCGGTTTGTAAAAACGTGGCATCCGCAAGCATCGGTGTGTGGGAATTGCAGATTGGCATGCAGAAGGGCGATGGCTTTCAAAGGGGCGGCGTGATTACCTCAAGCGGTCTGTTTACGGCAAGGCCTGCCGTGGGGGACTATATCGCAGTGGACAAAACGATGGACTGTGCGGACGCATTGGACATGGCAAATGACATGAAAAAAAGCGGATTGGACACCTATGCGGCGTACCTGAGCGGAGGGGACTGGACGGTCTATGTGAAGGATGCCTCTGTTTCCGCTGTGGAGGCTGCGGCAGATGAAAATGCAAGCCGCGTTTCCTTTGAGGGCGTTGCGATTACGGGCGGCGAAGCCCCTGTGCTTGTGCCGGAGAATGCCGTCATGATGGGCGGCAATGTGGCAGATACCTTTAAGCTCAACAGCATGCCCTATCGCGGAATGCTGACGTTTTCCGTGAATGGCAGCAGCATGACGGGCGTGAATATCATTGGCTTAGAGGAATATCTCTACGGCGTGGTGCCTTCCGAAATGCCGAAAAGCTATGACGCAGAAGCACTGAAGGCGCAGGCGGTTGCGGCGCGCACCTATGCCATGACGAAGCTGGGCGCGCATACGGGCAGCGGCTATCAGCTCTGCGACACCACAGCCTGTCAGGTTTATAAGGGCTACAGCAACGAGGCGGATGCCACCACAGCGGCGGTAGATGCAACGGCAGGCGAGGTTGCCTGCTACAACGGCAGCCCGATTGAAGCGGTGTTCTCCGCATCCACAGGCGGCTATACCGAAAGCAGTGAAAACGTATGGAATACGGCGGTGCCGTATCTGCGTGCGGTTTCCGAACCGGGGGAATATGGCGATAACAGCTGGACAAAGACTTTGACACTGGATGAGCTGACTGCGCTTTTGCAGGCGAAGGGTGAGAATATCGGCACAGCGAAGGATATTGTGATTACGAAGCTTTCCACAGGCGGGCGAGTGCAGGCGCTGCAAATCGTCGGCACAAGCGGTACAAAAACGCTGACGAAGGAAGCCATTCGGACCTATTTTTCCTCTGCCTGCGGCACGCTGCCGAGCAAGATGTTTACGATTAACGGCAAGGGCGGCACGGTAACGGGCGGCACGAGCACAAGCGCGAAGGGCGGTCTGCTTTCCGCAGCAGCAAAGCAGGGCATTGTTGCAAAAACAGAGGGTGCGCTTTCCTATCTGAATGGGAAAAAGCTTTCCGTTGATGTGGATGCAGCACAGCCTGCGCAGAATACCGATAACGGAGCCTATGCGGTTTACAACGTGAGCATCAGCACCGTTGCGAATGGAAAATTCGTATTTTCCGGCAGCGGCAGCGGTCATGGTGTCGGCTTGAGCCAGAAGGGCGCACAGGGCATGGCACAGATGGGCTATGATTATAAGGAAATTCTGTGCCATTATTATACAGGCATTACGATTGAGGGCTGATATTATGAAGGAATTCAGAGCCTTCCTGCTTTCCCGAACGGGCTGGCAGGATGAAAACGGCAATACGGTTGTTTTTTCCGAAACGAACCTGACAGGGGAAACGGCAGGGGATGGGCTTTGGCTGTTTCTGGATGAGGGACTGCGCTGCGGCGGCATGCACCGCAGGATTGCGGCAAGCGAAGCGGCAGTCAGAGAGACACTCTGCGGTGTCGGGAAGGAGCGGCTTTGGGAGAAAATAGCAGCCGATTGGGCAAAGGAGGCATAAAAATGTTTTGTGAAAAGCTGACGGAGGAACAAATCAGAAAGGTGATGAATGTCATTTCCGATGACGGCGCACTGACGATTCTGAAAATCCGTACCTATGATAAAAGCTTTGAGGATGCGGTTGCGGTTTCCGCTGTGCCGGAAGTAACGGCGAAATTTCAGGAGGATATTGAAACCTATCAGCTGCATGATTATTTCATCAGAGGAAAGAATCGCGCAGGGGCAGGCTCCGATTATATTTACAGAAAAATGATGTATGAATGGTTCGGCGAGCCGTATGTTGTAAAATATCTGATGGAATATTAAGGGGGAACGGATATGTATGTAAAAAGACTCAAGGATGATGAAATTTTGCAGATTATGCGTGTCATTTCCGACCCCGACTGTGAAATTGTGAGCATTTTCCGCAAGGTGACAGACCCTGAGGTGGTTATCAATTCGCAGGATATGGAGGAACGCTATGTGCTGCATGATTATGATATAGAAGGGTTTGATTATCTGCCCGATGATTCCACGCGGATGTACCGTAAGGAAATGCTGAGGATTTTCGGCGAGAAATATGCGGCGGATTATATGTTGAGAAGATAAAGAGGAACAGAAATGAAAACAAGTGATTTTTACTTTGACCTGCCGGAGGAGCTGATTGCGCAGGAGCCGCTTGCGGACAGAGCATCCAGCCGGCTGATGGTGGTGCATAAGGACAGCGGAAGGCGTGAGCATCGGCATTTTCGGGATATTAAGGAGTATCTGCGCGCAGGGGACTGTCTGGTTATCAACAATACCAAGGTTTTGCCTGCCAGATTATACGGCGAAAGAGTCGGCACAGGCGCGGCGATGGAGATTCTTTTGCTGGTGAGAAGGGATATAGATACATGGGAGGTTCTGGTGCGCCCGGGGAAAAAAGCGCGCCCCGGTGACAGGATTTCCTTTGGCGGCGGCAAGCTGATTGCGGAGGTTTTAGAGGTCATCGAAGGCGGCAATCGTATTATCAAATTTGAATATACGGGTGTGTTTGAAAATATTCTGGAGGAGCTGGGAGAAATGCCCCTGCCCCCTTATATCACCCATAAATTAGAGGATAAAAACCGCTATCAGACGGTTTATGCGGAGCATGAGGGCTCTGCGGCGGCACCCACGGCAGGTCTGCATTTTACGCCGGAATTATTAAAGGAAATTGAAGACATGGGGGTAAGGATTGCCCATGTTACCCTGCATGTTGGTCTGGGTACCTTTCGCCCCGTGAAGGTGGAGGATGTGCTGGAGCATGAAATGCACTCTGAGTATTATGTGGTAGAGCCGGAGCAGGCGGCGATTATGAATGAAACGAAGAAAAACGGCGGCCGCATCATTGCCGTCGGCACAACAAGCACAAGAACACTGGAATCCGTAACGGATGAAAACGGCGTGATTCAGCCCAAAAGCGGCTGGACGAAGATTTTCATTTATCCCGGATACACCTTCAAGGCGGTGGATTGCCTTGTGACAAATTTCCATCTGCCGGAATCTACGCTGATTATGCTGGTTTCTGCGCTGATGGGGAAGGAGCTTGTGATGGAAAGCTATGCCGAGGCGGTAAAGGAGCGGTATCGGTTCTTTAGCTTCGGGGATGCGTGTCTGTTTCTGGCAAAAGAAAAATAAGCAATAAAAAAGCCTTACTGTAAGCTTAGCTTACAGTAGGGCTTTTTCTTGCTTAGCCGATGCCACCGTTCAGTGCGCCGAGAATCAGCACCAGAACGCAGACGGGGCAGAGGACATATTTACAGAGCGGATAGAACCAAGGGAACAGGGGCTTATCCCGTCCCTTATTGACCTCCGCTTCCACAAATTCACGCTTGCAGAACCAGAAGAACATGATTGCTGCCAGACCTGCGCCGAGGGGGCAGATATAAATGGACAGCACATCCATCCAACCGGAAACAATGCCTTGGATACAGATGGAAACAACGATGCCGATGATGCCGATGGTAAGGCAGGCAGGCACGCGGGCAAAGTTGAATTTTTCCTGTAGGGTTGCGATGGGCGTTTCATACAGATTGAGGAGAGAGGTCATCCCTGCGAACAGCACTGCCACAAAGAAAATGATGGCGAACAGAGAGCCGCCGGGCATGCTGTGGAACAGATTCGGCAGGAAGATGAACATCAGCCCCGGGCCGCCCTGATCCAGCTGAGAGCCTGTGGTTGCCATGGCAGGAATGATGACCAGTGCCGCAAGGCATGCCGCCAAGGTATCAAAGAAGGCAACGCGCGCCGCAGAGGCAGGAATATTTTCTTCATCGGAGAGATAGGAGCCATAGATGATGGTGCCGTTGCCTGCGATGGAGAGGGAGAAGAATGCCTGTCCGAGGGCATAAATCCATGTCATAGGGCTTTTCAGTGCGACAGGGTCTACGCGAAAGATGTAGCGATAGCCTGCCACTGCACCGGGCTGTAATGCAATATAGACAGCAAGCCCGACAAACAGCAGGAAAAACAGTGGCATCATGATTTTATTTGCTTTTTCGATGCCCTGCCCAATGCCCATCATCATAATCAGGATGCAGAGGAGCAGTGCCGCAATCTGCCACCCGTTATTGCCGAAGGCACTTGCCATGCCGCCGAATGCCGCCGCATAGGAATCAACATCCGCCGGGGCAAGGGTTGCGCCGGTAAATGTGCCGACAGCGTATTTCAGAATCCAACCCATGACAACGGTATAGCCGATTGCCATTGCCAGTGCGCCGACCATGGGAATCAGCCCCAAAGCCTCCCCCAGCTTGCGCTTGCCGCGGCTTTCCAGAGCCATACCGAAGGCGTTGACAGGGCCGGAGCGTGCCGCACGCCCGAATGCCATTTCCCCGATGACACCTGTTGCGCCAATCAGTACAACAAAGATAAAATAAGGAATCAGAAAGGAACCGCCGCCGTAAAGGGAGACCCTTGTCGGGAACATCCAGAGATTGCCCATGCCGACCGCGGAACCCACGCAGGCAAGGATGAAGCCGAGCCTGTTGGTAAAAGAATCACGTTTTTTCATAAGTTTCTCCTTTATAAATGATAAATGCCTGTGTAGTATACCATTTTTTTCGGGAGAAGGACAGAATAAAACGGAAAATTGTACAGAATTGGATGATTTTTTTGAGGAACAGCGAGCAGATTCTTTTCCTTGAAATAAAGGAAAATCTACTATAAAATAGAAGGAGTGTTTAGGGAAAGTCGGTGAGAAAAATGGACTTATTTGAATATAACCGCAGCCTGCAGGGCGGCAAGGAGGCACCGCTTGCGGCAAGGATGCGCCCAAGCTGTCTGGAGGATTTTGTCGGGCAGGAGCATATTGTCGGGAAGGGCAAGCTGCTTTACAGAGCCATTCAGAGCGACAGGCTCAGCTCTGTTATTTTTTATGGCCCGCCGGGGACAGGCAAGACTACTCTGGCGAAAATCATTGCCAATACAACGAAAAGCAAATTCTGCCAGATTAACGCGACAACGGCAGGCATAAAGGAGATTAAGGAAACTGTGGAGGATGCCAAGGCGGCGCTTGGGATGTACGGCAAAAAGACGATTTTGTTTATTGACGAGATTCACAGGTTTAACAAAAGCCAGCAGGATGCGCTTCTGCCGCATGTGGAGGACGGGACGCTGATTCTGATTGGGGCGACAACGGAAAACCCTTATTTTGAGGTGAATAAGGCGTTGGTTTCCCGCTCGATTGTCTTTGAGCTGCGGCAGCTTGAGGACAAGGACATCAAAAGACTGTTGGAGCGGGCATTGACGGATGAGAAAAACGGCATGGGTATCTATCATGCGAGGATGGATGCGGACGCGATGGATTTTCTTGCAAATACGGCAAACGGGGACGCGAGAGCCGCGCTCAACGCTTTAGAACTGGCAGTGCTGACAACGGAGCCACAGGCGGACAAAACGATTCACATCACCTTGGAGGAGGCGCAGGAGTGCATCCAGAAGCGCGCGCTGAATTATGATAAGGATGGGGACAACCATTATGATACGATTTCCGCGTTCATCAAGAGCATGCGCGGCTCTGACCCCGATGCGGCTTTGTATTATCTGGCGAAGATGATTTATGCAGGGGAAGACCCGAAATTTATTGCGCGGCGGGTTGTCATCTGTGCATCGGAGGATGTGGGCAATGCAGACCCGCATGCGTTGCAGGTAGCGGTTTCTGCCATGCAGGCGGTCAATTTTATCGGGATGCCGGAGGGGCGGATTCCCTTGGCGCAGGCGGTGACATACGTTGCCTGTGCGCCGAAAAGTAATGCCGCCTATCTTGGGATTGACAAGGCGCTGAGTGATGTACGCAATATTCGGATTCGTACCGTTCCACCGCATCTGAAGGACAGCCATTACAGCGGCGCGAAGGAGCTGGAGCATGGCGTAGGCTACAAATACGCACATGATTACCCCGGACATTATGTGAAGCAGCAATATCTGCCGGATGAATTGGTTGGTACGGTATATTATGCGATGACAGAGAATGGCGTGGAGCGGCGCATGAAGGAGCATCTGAGGCGGCTGAAGGGGGAGTAACAGGATTTTTCTTGGAAATTTCTTGACTTTCCGATTTGATATGTTAAAATAAATTTATTATGATTTGAATGACTGTGAAGATGAAAAGTACGCAGTGAACCATCTCCAGAGAGAGGGCTTTCGGGAAAACCTGAGCTGAAAGAGCCCTTAGCCTGTGAAGCTGCGGAAGTTCCCATCGGAGTCGGCTTTCTGAACAGAGCAGTAGGAAAGCCCGTTTCATGCTCGTTACGCATCAGAGTGCCTGTGATAGCAGGAATTTGGGTGGTACCGCGAGCCTTCGTCCCTTTGTGTGACGGAGGCTTTTTCTTTTTTGGGTGTGCCCCACCCCGTAAAAATCTGAAAAAACCTTGCAAAAGAGAGGAGAAAGCAAAAATGAAGGATAAGCTGAAACAAATCCAGCAAAAAGCGCTGAGCGCATTCCAGGATGCAAGAGAAATCAAGGATGTAGATGATTTAAAGGTGAAATTTCTGGGCAAGAAGGGCGAGCTGACCGCCATTCTGAAGGAAATGGGCAAGCTTTCCGCAGAGGAAAGACCTGTCATCGGGCAGATGGCGAATGAAGTAAGACAGAGCATTGAAAAAATGCTGGAGGAAAGCAAGAAACGTCTGGAGGCGGCAGAGCTGGCGCACAGACTGGAGGCAGAAAAAATCGACGTAACCATGCCGGGAAAGGAAAGACCCGAAGGGCATAAGCACCCCATGAGCATTGTGATCGACGAAATCTGCGATATTTTCAAGGGCATGGGCTACGAGGTGGCAGACGGCCCTGAGGTGGAAAAGGACTACTATAACTTTGAGGCGCTGAATATTCCTGCAAACCATCCTGCAAAGGATGAACAGGATACCTTCTATATCAATGGGGATATTCTGCTGCGTACACAGACCTCTCCCGTGCAGGTGCGTACCATGGAGAAGGGCAAGCTGCCTATCCGTATGGTTTGCCCCGGTGCGGTATATCGTTCCGATGAGGTGGATGCAACCCATTCCCCTGTATTCCATCAGCTGGAAGGCATGGTAATTGATAAGAACGTAACCATGGGCGATTTGAAGGGCGCATTGGCAGTGTTTGCGAAGGAGCTGTTCGGTGAGGATACAAAGGTTCGTTTCCGTCCGCACCACTTCCCCTTCACAGAACCCAGTGCGGAAATGGACGTAACCTGCTTTGCCTGCGGCGGCGAGGGCTGCCGTGTGTGTAAGGGCGAGGGTTACATTGAGCTGCTGGGCTGCGGCATGGTTCACCCCAAGGTGCTGAAAATGAGCGGCATTGATCCTGAGGAATACAGCGGCTTTGCATTTGGTATGGGTCTGGAGCGTGTAGCTATGCAGAGATACGGCATTACAGACCTGCGCTTGCTGTTTGAAAACGATGCGAAATTCCTGAAGCAGTTCTAATAGACTGCAAAAGATTGCGGGGCGTTGATTCAAGCAGGCTTTGCTTCGCAAACCTTGCCCTTCGGGCAACCGCCGCATCTGTTCGGCGGTGCGTACCCACACCCCACGAGGGGATCATCCCCTCGACCCGATTCTGCCGCAAAATCTGCATTTTGCGGAGAGGGAAAAGGGATGAGAACAAAAACAGGATTCAAGTTGAATATATCTGTCTGCAAAGAGAGGAATCCCCTTGCAGGAGTCTGAGGACAGCGTCCTCGGAGAAAAAGAAAGGAGAGTTAATTTCATGGACGTACCTATGTCTTGGATGAAAGAATATGCACCCGTTACAGCGGATATCAAGGATTTTATTGAGGATATTACGTTGTCCGGTTCCAAAGTAGAGGGCTACACAACCGTAGCCGGCGAAATTAAAAACGTAGTGACAGGCTATATCAAGGAAATCGTAAAGCACCCCGATGCCGATAAGCTGGTGATCTGCACGATTGATGCAGGACAGGGCAGGGACTTAACGATTGTTACCGGCGCACCGAACGTAAAGGTGGGCGATTATGTACCTGTTGCACTGAACAATTCTGTTATCGCAGGCGGCAAGGAAATCCACACAGGCGAGCTGCGTGGGGTTGTTTCCGAAGGGATGCTCTGCTCTGTGGAGGAACTGGGCTGCGACAGACACGATTTCCCCGAAGCACCCGAATACGGCATCTATATTTTCCCTGAACCCGTAGAATTGGGTAAGGATATTGTAGAGGTGCTGGATTTGAAGGATGAAGTGGTGGAATACGAAATTACCTCCAACAGACCCGACTGCTTCTCTGTTCTGGGGATTGCAAGAGAGGCTGCCGCAACCTATGATATTCCCTTCCATTATCCCGAAATTAAAGTGGCAGAAAAGGCGGAAGGCAAGGCAGAGGATTTTGTAAAGGTAACGATTGAGAACCCTACCCTTTGCCCCAGATACGTTGCAAGAGTGGTAAAGAATGTAAAAATCGGACCTTCTCCCAGATGGATGAGAAAAAGACTGCGTATGGCAGGTGTACGCCCCATCAACAACATCGTTGATATCACAAACTATGTGATGATTGAAATGGGGCAGCCGATGCATGCATTCTCCATCGAAACCATCAAGGACAGCCATATTATTGTAAGAAACGCAAAAGAGGGCGAAACCATTACAACACTGGACGGACAGGTGAGAAGCCTTGATCCCTCCATGCTTGTGATTGCCGACCCCGAAAAGGCAGTTGCGATTGCAGGCGTAATGGGCGGCGAAAATTCCATGATTGTGGAAGGCTCTCAGGCGGTGCTGTTTGAATCCGCAAACTTTGACGGTCCGAACGTGCGTATCACAGCGAAAAAGGTTGGTCTGCGTACAGACGCATCCAGCAAGTTTGAAAAGGGACTTGACCCCAATCTGGCACTGGAGGCAGTGAACCGCGCAGTGCAGCTGGTGGAGCTTCTGGAGGCAGGTGAGGTTGTGCCCGGCGTTGTGGATGAATACCCCAACAAGAGAGAGCCTTGGCAGCTTTCCTACAACCCTGCATGGATTAACAAATTCTTGGGGACAAGCATTTCCGAAGAAGAAATGCAGAAGATTTTTGAAAAAATCGAATTGAAGGTTGACCCTGTAAACCATATTGTAACGATTCCTACCTTCCGTCCCGATTTGGAGGCACAGGCAGACCTGGCAGAGGAAATTGCACGCTTCTACGGCTACAATAAGATTGAAGCAACACTGGCTTCCGGCACACCTACGGTTGGCAAGAGAACCTACGCACAGAGCATTACTGCATTGGTGAAGGATACTGTGATTGCAAACGGTCTGTGCGAGGCAATGACATATAGCTTTGAAAGCCCGAAGGTGTTTGACAAGCTGCTGATTCCTGCGGACAGCGACTTGAGAAAGGCCATTGTGATTTCTAACCCTCTGGGTGAGGATTTCTCCATTATGAGAACGGTTTCCTTTAATGGGATTCTGACCTCTCTGGCAACCAACTACAACAGAAGAAACGAAAGCGCCGGTTTGTTTGAGGTGGCGAAGGTTTATATTCCCAAGGCACTGCCTTTGACAGAACTGCCTCACGAAATTCCCACACTGACGATGGGGATGTACGGCAACATGGATTTCTATGATTTGAAGGGGATTGTGGAGCATCTGATGCACGTTCTTGGCATGAGCAAGGTGGCAGAATATGTGACAGAAAAGGCACTGCCTTGGATGCACCCCGGCAGAACGGCTTCTGTGATCGTAAACGGCGAAAGCATTGGTTATTTGGGTGAAGTGCATCCTGCGGTGCTGAAAAACTACGGCATTGGTACAAGAGCATATCTGGCTGTTCTGGATATGGAAAAGGTAATTGCGAATGCAAACAGAGATGTGGTTTATCAGGCATTGCCGAAATTCCCCGCACTGACAAGAGATATTGCGATGCTGGTGAAGGAAGATGTAACCGTGAAGGAAATTGCGGATATCATCAAGAAAAACGGCGGCGCATATCTGGAAGAAGCAAAGCTCTTTGACGTATATCAGGGGGCACAGATTGAGGCAGGCTATAAATCTGTGGCATATTCCATCACCTTCCGCAGTGCGGAAAAGACACTGGCAGATGCCGATATTGCAGATGCAATGGATAAGATTTTGAAGGGCTTGGCAGAGGAGCTGGGCGCACAGCTGAGAGATAAATAAGGAATCGGGATTTCCGAGAGAAAGAACCGCCATGGCAAAAGGTGCTGTGGCGGTTTTTTGATGAGAGGAACGGCGTAGGTGCGCCTATAAAAAGATTTACTGGGAATAACTATTCGTATAATAGTATAAATATTATTAAAACTAATATTGACAAAGTGGAATACTAATGATAGAATAGGGATAGAGGTGGTAGATATGAAGCGAATGATAACGAAATGCCCCGGATGTCAGGGAACGCTGCATATTGCAAAGCTGCAATGCCCTGATTGTGGTATGGAATTAAAAAATGATTTTTCATTGAGCCGTTTCGATCGGTTGGATGATGCACAGTATGAATTTCTTCTGACATTTTTGAAAAGCAGAGGGAGTTTAAAGGAAGTGCAGGCAGAATTACAGCTTTCTTATCCTGCGGCGAAAAAGAAACTGGAAGAATTATTAGTTGCGTTGGATTTGAGTGAGACAACTGAGAAAAGGGGAGAGGTAGATATGAGCAATTTAAAGGTGGAGCAGGGCAGTACGGAAGCATCTGAAATCATCAAGGGGAAAATCAAAGAAAACGGCGGTCATGTTACAGTGTATACCGCAAGGGGACTTCCCTGCGAAATCACGGCAGAGCCGGATGGGAAAACCTTTAGCAGTAATAAGCTTCCTGTGAGCGATAGATATGATTACAAGGTTTTTGATGTGATTGTAGACCTTTTACTTGAGCAGGGCGGCAGAGCAAGAAAAGGAAATGGGCGAAATTATAAACTGGGCGAAAAAGGGTGTGAAACGGATACAGTGGTTGGTGCGATTGCGGTGTATCGTGGATATGAACTGGGTGCATCCGTTTATGATCCTGTTTTTGTAATGGCGGCGGTGCTGGAATGGGCAGGCATTGCGAAGAATGGACGCGGAGAATTGATTCTTACGAATGAATACAAGAGTATGCTGTAAAATTATCAACAGGTAAAGTAGGCTGGAGCTTCTACGGGGGAATGAGTATGGCGAAAACGATTTTAGAGTTGAAATTTGAAGAAGAAATCAGAGATAAGATGTTTCTTGCAAAAAAAGAGTGCAAATATAATCCGACTCGCTTTCATCAGATGATTAAAAACCATGGCGGCGTTGGAACGGCAAAAAGGTTGATTGCACAGGCGCAAAAAACCGGGAATACATCAGATGGATTTACTACGCTTTATCTTTGCGATAGGTTGGATTTGACAATGGAAAATTCTGTTTGTAAGGAGGAATACCGCTCTTTATTTACTGCGGATGAAATTGCGTATTGTGAAATGGTATTAGGAATTTCCGAGAACTGAAACATGATGCGGTAGGTTTGTAGTAAAAGGAAATGAAATGGTGGCAGGGGGTGCAGGTATGCGTTTATTTAGAATGATTATTTCTATTTTTGTGATGCTGATTGCGGGTTTGATTGGGTTTTTCGTGGGCATTAGAATAGATGAGGCGATGGGCGGTGCGATTTTATTTTCTTTGATTGCCGGAATTGCCTGTGTGATTTATGTGATAGAGAATCAGGAAAAATGAAAAGAGCGAAACAACAGCCCTTGGAGAGTGCTTTCCGAGGGCTTTTGTTATTTTATTTTACATATTCATATTTTTTGATATAGCAGATGCCGATGGGGGTGGGACCGGTATGGGTGCCGATGGTGATGCCGACGGACCAGATTTCATCCATTACATCGAAGCCTTCTGCCAGAAGGGTCTGACGCATTTCTTCTACGGTGGCGTGGCGTTCCTTTTCCCCGCGCACCAACAGCACGCGATAGTGTTTCTTCTCGCTGCCGATTTCGTTTCTTGTCATATCCATGATGGTTTTGAGCGCTTTTTTATGCCCGCGCACCTTGCTTTCGGGATACAGTTCGCCATCGCGCATGACGATAATCGGCTTAATATTCAGAATCGCGCCTGCCAGAGCGGCGGCTTTGCCGATTCTGCCGCCCTTCTGGAGATAATCCAGAGAATCGACGGTGAAGTTGATTTTTGTCATATATTTTTGTTTATCCAGAACGGCAAGCAGCTCTTCCATAGAATAGCCGGCATCGCGCATGCGGCATGCTTCGTAGACCAGAAGCCCCTGCGAGCCTGTGACACAGGCACTATCCAGAACGATGATTTTGCGCTCGGGATAGGCTTCGCTGAGGATATTTGCCGCATTTACGCCGCTCTGATAGGAGCCGCTGAAATTTGCCGTAAGACAGATACAGAAAACATCCTTACCTTCCTTTAAAACGGGTTCCATGGCATCCATGTAATCCTGCACAGAGGGCAGAGAGGTTTTCGGATAGAGCTTATCGGCATTGATTTTATCGTAAAATTCATCGGGGGTAATATCCTGCAATTCCTTTAGGTAATTTACCGTATCAAAGGAAACATGAAAGGGGACGTAGGTTACATCCAGCTGTTCCAGCACGGCGGCAGGAATATCGCAGGAGGTATCGGAAAGTATTTTATATGTAGACATAGAGCTATTCCTCCATTTGAAATCTATAAAATCGATTTTGAATTAGTCTTTCTATCGGTTTATTTTACTTTGTATTTTGGGCGTTGTCAATAAAAAACACTGCTACACTGACGTAGTAAAGCATACTAGATGTTGTGTTGTTCTGCTGTGCGGAAGTGGTTTTAATTGTAGGATTTGCCAATTTCCGAAGAAGATGGTATCATTTGTAGGCATGAAGAAAACGGAAGGGAGGAAACAGAGATGGGAAAGATTCTGGTCATTGCCGAGAAGCCCTCTGTGGCAAGGGACATTGCAAAGGTTTTGCAGGCAAAGCAGAAGGGAGAAGGTTGTCTTATCGGGGAGCGCTATGTGGTTTCCTGGGCGGTCGGGCATCTGGTGACGCTTGCGGAGCCGGAGGAATATGACGAGAAATACAAGAAATGGAATTTTTCCACGCTGCCGATTCTTCCTGAGGAAATGCAGCTGAAAGCAATCAAACAGACGAGAGACCAGCTAAAGATTCTGCACAGCTGGATGCACAAAAGGGAGATTGACAGCTTAATCTGTGCAACGGATAGTGGGAGAGAAGGGGAGCTGATTTTCCGCTATATTTATGAGATTACGAAATGCAAAAAGCCGTTTCGGCGGCTCTGGATCAGCAGCATGACGGAGGAGGCCATCAAGGAAGGTTTTGCAACGCTGAAGGACGGCAGAGAATATGATTTATTATACACCTCCGCGAAATGCAGGAGTGAGGCGGACTGGCTGGTAGGGATGAACGCCACGCGGGCGTATACCCTGCAATATCACGCGCTTCTGAGCATTGGGCGTGTGCAGACACCGACACTGGCGTTGATTGTGGAGCGGCAGAAGGAAATCGATGCCTTTACGGCGGAGGATTATTTTGAAGTACAGGCAGACTTCGGCGGCTATACGGGGCTTTGGATTGACAGGGAGGAGCATACCCGTATCGACAGGGAGGACGCGGCGCAGGCGATTCTTGCGAAAACAAACGGCAAGCCTGCCACGATTACAAAGGTGGAAAAGGAAGAAAAGAAAACGCCGCCGCCCCTGCTTTATGATTTGACGGAATTGCAGAGGGAATGTAACCGAAAATTCGGCTTTTCCGCGAAAAAGACACTGGACATCGCGCAGAGCCTGTATGAAAAGCGAAAAATGATTACCTACCCCAGAACGGACAGCCGCTACCTGAGCGAGGACATGAAGGGAAAGGTGAAAAGTACGATTCACCGCTTGCAGGCGTTGGAGGAATACGCGCCCTATGCGGAGCCGCTTATGCAGGAAATCCGATTCACGAAGCGTATCATTGACAATGCGAAGGTGACAGACCACCATGCCATCATCCCGACGGATGGGAAGCTGCGCCCCGAAAGCCTTTCCGAGGATGAGAGAAAGGTGTTTTCTCTGGTGGCGGCACGTTTTCTGGCGGTGTTTTATCCGTATTATCGCTATGAGGTGACGAAGGTTTACGCCGAGGCGGAGCAGGAACGCTTTCTTTCCAAGGGGACGGTTGTTCTGGAGGAGGGCTGGCAGGCAGTGGAAAAGGCACTGGTGCCGACTGCAACGAAGAAGAAAAAGGCGAAGAACGAGGAGGAGCAGAAGCTGCCGCCCTTGCAGGAGGGTGAGGTGCGGGCGATTCGCAGCATGGAGCTTCTGCGGAAAAAGACGAAGCCGCCTGCACCCTATACGGAAAGCAGCCTGCTTTCTGCGATGGAAAACGCAGGACGGTTTGTGGAGGACGAAGCACTCAAGGAGCAGATGAAGGACAGCGGCTTAGGCACACCTGCGACAAGAGCTGCCATCATTGAGCGACTGCTGACGGTGGGATATCTGACGAGAAAGGGGAAAACCCTTCTGCCGACGGAAAAGGGCAGAAAGCTGATTGAGGTTGTGCCGCAGGAGATGCGCTCGCCGCAGACCACGGGCAAATGGGAAAAAGGACTTTCCTCGATTGCAAAGGGCAAAATGACGGAGGAACGCTTTATGGCAAGTATTCGCCGCTATGTGCAGTTTCTGATACAGGATGCGGCATCGGGCAGACGGGCGGATGTTATCTTCCCTGAGGAGCAGGTGCGCGGAAAACGCCGCAAAACAAATGCCTTTGGGAAATGCCCTTTCTGCGGACGGGATATTCTGGAAAATTCAAAATCCTTTTATTGCGCAGGATGGAAAAGCGGCTGCAAATTTTCGCTCTGGAAGGACAGCCTGAAGCCATACGGTCTGGAGCTGGACGGCGGTATGGTGAAGCTGCTGCTGAAAAAGAACAAATCCGAGCGCGTGGCGGTGACACTGCCGCAGACGGGCGAGAAGGGAACGGCGGTTCTGATTCTGAACAAGGACAAGGGCGGACAGATAGAGCTGATGGATTTTACAAGAGAGAACGCTTAAGTCGAAATTAGGAGAAAGAAAGAGTTGAAAGAACAAAAAAGATTTGATATGATTTTAAATTGTGAGAAAAAATTTCTGAAATAGATTGGAAAGATAGTAAGGATTGGAGAAGAACATGGAACAGATTTACAGTATGCTGGGGATTTCTGCGGAGGTAGAAGCCTTTGGCAATGCGGTTTTAAAGGATTTAAAGGAACGCTTTGAAAAAATTGACGCGGTGGCGGAATATAATCAGGCGAAGGTACTGCGTGCCATGCAGGAGGAACGCGTGGATGGTACCTGCTTTGCAGGCTCGACGGGCTATGGCTACAATGACAATGGGCGCGATAAGCTGGAAAAGGTATATGCGCGCTGCTTCGGGACAGAGGCGGCTCTGGTGCGCCCCCAGATTACCTGCGGCACACATGCACTGGCAATCGCGCTGAGCGCGAACCTTCTGCCCGGGGATGAGCTGCTTTCCCCTGTCGGCAAGCCGTATGACACACTGGAAAACGTGATTGGGACAGTGCCCTCTGCCTGCTCTCTGATGGAATACGGGGTCAGCTACAGACAGGTGGAGCTCATGGAGGATGGGACATTTGACTATCCTGCCATCAGAGAAGCCATCAACGAAAAGACAAAGCTGGTGACAATTCAGCGTTCCAAGGGCTATGCGATGCGCCCGACCTTTTCTGTGCAGCAGATTGGGGAGCTGATTGCATTTATTAAGGAAATCAAGCCTGATGTGATTTGCATGGTGGACAACTGCTACGGTGAATTTGTGGATGTGATTGAGCCTTCCAACGTGGGGGCAGATATGATTGTCGGCTCGCTGATTAAAAACCCCGGCGGTGGTCTGGCTCCTATCGGCGGCTATATCTGCGGCAAGCAAAGCTGCATTGACAGATGTGCATACCGTCTGAGCGCACCCGGTCTGGGGCAGGAGGTCGGCGCTTCTCTGGATCTGAACCGTGCGCTGTATCAGGGCTTTTTCCTTTCTCCTACCGTAACGGCAGGGGCATTGAAGGGGGCTGTTTTTGCGGCGAATGTGTATGAAAAGCTGGGTTTCCGCGTGATTCCCAACGGCACAGAGCCCCGTCATGATATCATTCAGGCGGTGGAGCTGGGCAGTGCCGAGGCAATGGAGGCATTCTGTCAGGGGATTCAGGCGGCGGCACCTGTGGACAGCTATGTTACGCCGATTCCCTATGCGATGCCGGGGTATAACTGCGATGTCATCATGGCGGCAGGAGCATTTATCCAAGGCTCCTCGATTGAACTGAGTGCAGATGGCCCGATCAGAGCACCCTATTCCGTTTATTTCCAAGGCGGACTGACATGGTTCCATGCGAAAACAGGGATTCTGATGAGCTTGCAGAAGCTATATGAAAAAGGATTAGTAAAGATATAAATCGAAATCAGAAGGTGGTCGGATTTACCGACCGCCTGTTTTTTTGCCCAAAAGCAGGGAGAGCATCCTTTTATCCAGACAGCCGAGCAGAAAAAGAAACAGGAGATACAAGATTCCCATGCCGCAAAGCGAGCCGAGGAACAGCAGCTTGGACGGGGCAAAAATGCGGATACAGTATTTTGTTATCAGCCCGGCGGCGGCACCGGCAAGCAAAGGTTTGAAAAAGCAGCTGCGGCAGGAGGGCAGAACGGCGGTGCGCTTCCAGAGGCGGTGCAGGGAGCAGCTGACGGAAAACAGCAGGCTGAGAAACCAGCCGCCCAGAAACGCCGCTACACCATAGGCAGGCATGCAGAACCAGATGACAGCAATGCTGATGCAGGAGGAAAGAATGTTGTTGCGGAAAAGGAAAAGCTGCTCTCCCAAGCCATTCAGAAGTCCGTGAAGGGTGGTCTGCGCATAGAGCAGGGGACAGAGGAAGGCAAGCGGAAACAGCACCTGCCCCAATGCTGCGCGGTCATAGACGATATAGCAGATTTCGTGCGGAAAAACGGCAAACAGCGCCGCCGCCCCGAACCCGATGACAGAGGTAAAAAGGAAGGTGGCGGAAACGGTTTTGCTGATGCGGGTATCCTGCTTGACGGCGCAGGCCTCGGAAATTTCCGGCACGAGGGAAACGGATGCTGCCATCAGGCAGGCGGAGGGCAGAAGGACAAGGGGCATTGCCATCCCTGTCAGCTCGCCGTAGGTGGAGAGGGCTTGGACGGTATTCTGCCCATGGAGCTGCAGCTGTCTGGGAATCAGGAGATTTTCAACGGTGGAAAGGAGTGAGCCGGCAATGCGGCTTGCGGAAAGCGGCAGGGCGGTGCTTAAAATCATGGCAAGGACGGCAGGAGAGGACAGCGTGGGCTTGCGTATGAATTTATGCTTCCTTTTATAATGGAAATAATTCCAGACGGTAAAGCCGCAGGAAAGCAGTTCCCCGAACAGGATGCCGCAGACGGCGGCACCGCAGGCATAGCTGAGCCCGCGCGGGACAAAAATGCCTGCCAGAAAATAAATCGTCAGGATACGGACGGTTTGCTCCAGCACCTGCGAAAAGGCAGGGACGAGTGTTTCCTGTATGCCGAGGAAGAAGCCGCGAAAGCAGGAGCTTGCTGCCATAAACGGCACAGCCAATGCCAAAAGGCGCAGGGAAAAAGCGGCGCGCCTATCCCTGAGCAGAGAAAGGGCGATGCTATCCGCGCCGAAAAACAGGACACAGCTGACAGCCACACTTGCACAGAGGGAAAGGCAGACCGCCTGCTTGACAATACGCCCGATATTCCCATTCTGTCCGCGGATGTATTCCTGCGCGGCAAGGTGGGAAATGGTTGTGGTGAAGCCGGCAGAGGTGATGCTCCATGCAAGCATATACAGTGGCAGAATCAGCTGATACAGCCCCATGCCCTCTGCGCCGATGGCGTTTGACATGAAAACACGATAGAAAAAACCCATACATTTTGTAATGAGATTGGCACAGGTCAGGATAAGGGTTCCGGTGATGATATTTTTTCTGCTCATGGCAAAGCCTCCGAAGGGGGTTCTTTTACTTATATGACAAGAGGACAGGAAATAGAAGGGAAACAAGGAGAAAACGGGGATTTGACTGAACAAAAGTAATGCTTTTTTTGGAAGAAAAAGGTAGAAAATGATACGAATATTTCGCATATAAACCGTCAAAAAGACTGAAAAACAAATATTCTTATGATTTTCGTACGTTATAATAAACAATTTTGCAAGGGCGATAAAAAAATTTATTGAAATGTATTGACAACAATTTCTTTGAGCGATATAATCTACTCACTAAGAGCATATAGCCGAAGGAAGAAGTGAATTTATTTCATTCATTTCTTACAAAAACAAATGAAATTCTGCTGCGGACGGGAGAAAAAAAGAGCCGTTTTTCTCCCAAGAGCCGGTTGCCGCAGAGAAGCTTTTGTGTGATGCTTCGGAACGTGCTTCACTTGCTGGAAAACTGACGGAAGCATTTCTGTGCAGGCAAAAACGGAATTATTTTATCAGCATTATTTATTGCCTGCGTTACAGAAGCACCGATGGTTTCAGCGCATACCCTAAAAAGGAGGAAGGAAGAAATGAGTAACAACAACAACGAAATGAAGAAGGAGCTTGGCATGGGCGCAGCTATGGCAACTGTAGTAGGCTGCGTAATCGGTTCCGGTGTATTCTTCAAACCCACAGCAATCTACACAGCAACAGGCGGTGCGCCCGGTCTGGCAATCATCGCATGGGTGGTAACCTCTCTGGTTTGCCTGTGTGCGGCAATGACATTTGCCGAAATCGCAATCTTGATTCCCGAAACAGGCGGTATGCCCGTATATCTGAAAAAGGTATTCGGTGACAGGGCTGGTTATCTCTGCGGCTGGATGCAGACTGTTGTATTCTATCCCGGTCTGGTTGCGGCACTGGCAGTAGCGGTTGCAAACCAGGCAAAGCTGTTCCTGGGCGACGGCATGGTTGTTCCTGTGGCAATCGTATGTATCATCATCATGGTTGCGCTGAACTGCATGGGCGCTAAGGTTGGTGGTGCAGCACAGACTATCTTTACCGTAGCAAAGCTGATTCCTCTGGTTCTGATTATGATTTTCGGCTTCATCAGAGGCAACGGCAATCCCATCTTCGACCCTATGCTGGGTGAGGGACTGAAATTCGGCTCCGTTTTGGGGCAGCTGATGATTGCAGTTCTGTTCGCATACGAAGGCTGGACAAACGTAGGTGCAATCGCGGGCGAAATGAAAGATCCCGGCAGAGATTTGCCTAAGGCGATCGTTGGCGGCGTAGCGCTGATTATGGCGGTTTATATTATCATCAACCTGGCTTACCTGTGGGTACTGCCTGCTGATGTAATGATGAATCTGGAATCCCCTGCATCCGCAGTAGCAATGCAGATCTTCGGCAACATGGGTGGTAAAATCGTATCCGTTGGTATCATGATTTCTGCCGGCGGCGCATGCAACGGCTTTATCCTGTCCGGTTCCCGTACAGCACTGTACATGGCAGAACAGGGTGACCTGCCCGGCAGCAAGGCTCTGTCCAAAATCTCCGGCACAGGCGTTCCCATCAACTGCATTTTCCTGATTGGTATTCTGGGTGCAATTTATGCACTGACAGGTCAGTTCGACCTGCTGACAAACCTTGGTACATTCGTTGGCTGGGTATTCTACACACTGACATTCCTGGCAGTTATGGCTTACAGAAAACAGGCACCCGATCTGAAACGTACTTATAAGGTACCTGCATACCCTGTAATTCCTATCATCGCAATCATTTCCGGTCTGTATGTTCTGCTGAACCAGCTGTTCATGGCAGGTCCTGATGCAAGAAAGGTTGCTGTAGGCGGTATCATTCTGGTACTGATTGGCTTGCCCGTTCGTGCAATCTTCACAAAGAAGAAAGCGGCATAAGGCAGTCTGAACGATTTCGTTCCATAAATTAAAAATATTTGCTTATGAAAGGCTTCAAAGGCGTATTCTTTCTGAACTAGGCGGTTCGGAGGGGATACGCTTTTTGTTTGTGAAAATAAAGTTGTCTGAGAAGATGGAAAAGGTAGGAAATGCCCATAAAACCGAAGCAGGCAAAACTTTTTCCCTTTTGCACAAATACAGAATACACTGAAAATTCTGCTAAAATGTACGACTTATCTACGAAATTTAGTTGTGGAATATACAAAATATACAATAAAAATGGGGGTGTTAAGAAAATGGTAAAAAATATATCGTCAGATACCACTAACAGTCTTGACATTTTTTTGATAATCATTGATAATATATTGTATTGGAGTAAATGCAGATGTCAGTTTCAGCTTGAATTTTCAACAAAAGCCGGAGGAATTTCGGCTTTTTCGGCAGAAGGAAACGGCATTTTCATGGAAACAGAAGGGAAGTAAATGCTTTTGAGGGAAGGATGGTTCAATGTATTTATTATTGTTACTGCTGTGGTTTATTTTTAATGGCAGAGTAACGCTGGAAGTTGCCCTGTTTGGGATAGTGATCTGCGGCTGGCTTTATTGGTTTATCTGCAAGTACATGGGCTACAGCTTTCAGAGAGAGAAGGTTCTTGTGAAAAAGATTCCTCTTTATCTGAAATATGCCTTTGTTTTGCTCTGGGAAATTTTCAAGGCGAATGTGGATGTCATCAAGATTATTTTTTCGCCGAAAAAAGCAGAGATTCAGCCTGCGCTTGTAAGGTTTCATACGGATTTGAAAAGTGAAGCCTCTTTGGTTGCTCTGGCGAATTCCATCACACTGACCCCCGGCACCTATACGGTGGAATTGGAAAACGGAGAATATGTTGTACAGGCGCTGGATCGGGAAAAATTCGGCGAGGGTCTGGAGGATTCCGTTTTTGTAAAGCAGTTGAGAAGGTTGGAGGGATGAGCGTATGAGCGATACAATGCATTTTATTCTGGAAATCGCTATGTTCGTTCTGGCGTGCGGCATGATTCTGGCGTTTATCCGTGCAGTCAGAGGGCCTCGTTTTACGGATCGTATTGTGGCGATTAACATGATTGGTACCATGACGACGGTGATGATTGGGATTCTTTCCGCTTATCTGGGCGAAACCTCTCTGGTGGATGTTTCTCTGGTTTATTCCTTGCTGAGCTTCTTGGCGGTAGTGGTGATGTGTCACGTTGTTACCCTGCATCATAAGGGTCGTCTGCTGTTTCTGGCAAGAAAGGAAAAGGAGGCAGAGGAAAAATGTCAATAAGAGAAATCATTGCAGCAATCTGCATTTTTATAGGGCTGTTTGTGTTCCTTTGTTCGATTCTGGGGATTTATCGCTTTAAATATGCGATGAACCGTATGCACGCAGCAGCCTTAGGGGATACCATGGGAATTTTCTTTGTTGTATTAGGTCTTCTGATTTTAGGGCAGGATATTTTCCACATGGCAAAATATGCCCTTATCATTCTGTTTTTCTGGCTATCCAGTCCCATTTCGACACACCTGATTGCGAAGGTAGAGCTTCTGACAAACAAAGACTGTGAAGAAAGGATGAAGGACAGATGAGCGATTTTAGCGTTACCATTCAGATGATTTTGGTTATTTTTCTCATTGCCAGTGCCATCGGCGTTTCTGTAACAAGAAAGCTTTTTATGGCGGTTATCGTTTTCATGGGGTATAGCTCCGTTATGGCAATTGTGTGGCTTTTTCTGGAATCTCCCGACCTGGCTATCACAGAGGCGGCTGTTGGCGCAGGGATTGATACGGTACTGTTCTTCCTGACGCTGAAGAAGGTTCACGCACTGAAAGGCACAAGGGAGGGGTGATGAGATGAAAGAAGAAAAATCGTTTTGGGAGAAATTGAAACGCTGGATTGACGGGGACGAGGTGCTTCTCGATGCAGATGAAATTATCTCCAAAAAAGAGAAAAAAGAGTTTATTTATGAAGAAAGAATTTTTCCGATTGGAGACATTCGCTCCAATGTAACCCTGTATTGTGTGCTTTCCGTTTTCGTTACGGTGGTATTTATTGCAGTTATGCTGCATGTAGTTATGGAGCTGCCGATGTTTGGTGACCCGAACAGCATCACCAACAACGAGGTTGCGGCGCGCTACCTGGAAAAAGGGATTGCGGAAACAGGCGCAATCAACTTTGTTGCAGGCATGATTCTGGATTACCGTGCCTTTGATACCTTTGGCGAATCCAATGTAATGTTTATGGCGGTTATCGCGGTGCTGATGCTGCTGCAAAGAGATAAAAAGAACATTGATGCGGCAGAGGATCAGGAAATGCAGGAGGACGAAATGCTGGATGCAGAGGATTCCAAGCTGATTCTGAAAAAGGGCGCGAAATGCCTTGCTCCTGTGGTTATCCTGTATGGAATCTATGTTGTTTTAAACGGACATCTTTCTCCCGGCGGCGGCTTTTCCGGTGGGTCTATCATCGGCGCAGGTCTGATTCTGTATTCCGTGGCATTCGGACATAAGAAGATGCAGACCTTCTTTACGATTAAAACACTGACTTTGACAACGGCAGCGTGCCTGCTGACCTATTGCGGCTGTAAGAGCTATTCCTTCTTTACAGGGGCGAACCATGTCGGCTGGGAGGTACCGAAGGGCACACCCGGTGCAATTCTAAGCTCCGGCTTTATCTTGCCGTTGAATATCTGTGTCGGTCTGGTTGTTGCATGTACGATGTATGGGTTCTATGCGTTATTTACAAAAGGAGAAGTCTGATTATGAGTCAACTGTTGACAAATTATTATGAAGCAGCTTCTGTTATTCTTTTTGGCATTGGATTCATGAATCTGCTTCTGCAAAGAAATCTGATTAAAAAGTTTATTGGTCTGAATATTATGGATACGGCTACCTATCTTTTTCTGGCGGCGAAGGGCTATGTGGCAGGCAGAACTGCCCCGATTTTGACAAACGGCATTATTGATGCGGATTATTATATCAACCCCATTCCTGCCGGTCTGGTTCTGACGGGTATTGTTGTATCGGTATCTGTAACAGCGTTCTCTCTTGCTCTGGTTCTGCGGCTGTATAAGCATTACGGCTCGTTGGATATGGATGAAATCCTGAGAATGATGAGAGAGGAGGAAGGGGAATAATATGGAACATCATGTAAATCTCGTACATAATATACCTTTCTTCAGCGTCTTTTTTGCGATGTTCTGCGGCATCATTACGCCTCTGCTCAAAAGCGGACGTGCGGCACGCCATCTGCATGGCTTTATGGTAGGGCTTGTCGGCATACTTTCTGTTGTGCTTCTGGCGAACGTGGTGAAAAATCAGGAAGCATATACCTTTATGATGGGGCATTTTCCTGCACCCTGGGGCAATGAATTGCGCATCGGGCCTCTGGAGGCGTTGCTGGCGGTTATGGTCAGTGTGGTTATGTTTTTAACCATCACGGCAGGCAGCAGGCAGATTTTTGAGGAAATTGTTCCGGAAAAACAAAAATTTTACTTTATTATGCTGAATGCAACCTATGGCGCAATGCTGGCAATGACATATACAAACGATATGTTTACAGGCTACGTTTTCATTGAGATTCTGACGATTGCCTCCTGCACACTGATTCTGGCAAGAGGGACAAAGCAGGCAATTGTCGGCACAACGCATTATCTGGTGTTCGGCTGTATGGGCTCCGGTCTGTTCCTGCTGGGTGTTTGTATTCTTTATGGCATCACAGGGCAGCTCTTATTCCCGCAGATGAAGGAAACGATTGCCATGCTGATGGAAACAGGGCAGTATCATTTCCCGCTGATGATTGTAGTCAGCCTGATGTTTATGGGTCTGGGCATCAAGAGCGGTCTGTTCCCGTTCCATTCTGCACTGCCTACGGCTTACGGCTCTACGATGACAACCTCGAACGGGATTTTGTCCGGTCTGGTGCTGAAGGCATATATCATTCTGGCAATCAAGCTGGTATTTGAAGTATTTACCATTGAAACACTGGTTAAATTGAGAATTGCGGACGTTCTGTTCGTTCTGGGCGTTCTGGGCATGATTATGGGCTCCTTCTATGCCGTACGGGAAAGCCGGCTGAAGCGTATGCTGGCATACTCCTCTGTGGCACAGATTGGCTACATCTTTATGGGGATTGGCTTAGGCTCAGAGGCGGGGATGCTTGCAGCCTGCTTCCATGTTCTGGCACACGCCGTTACAAAATCTATGCTTTTCCTTTGCTGTGGTACCTTTATTGAGGAGGCCGGCGGCAAGGAGCAGATGGAAAACCTCAAGGGGGCGGCTTACCGCAACCCTCTGGCAGGGATTGCCTTCATCGTTGGGGCTATGTCCATGATTGGTGTGCCGCTGTTTGCAGGGTTCATCTCCAAGCTGTACTTTGCGGAGGCTGCATTGGAAATGACGGGGACACGTCTGGTTCCGGTTCTTGCGGCACTGGCTATTTCCATGATTCTGAATGCGATGTATTTCCTGCCCTCTGTTATTGCAATCTGGTCTCGCCCTGAGACAAAGGAAAAAACAGTCAGAGTGCAGAACTCTCCGCTGTTTGCAATGGCAATGGTACTGTTTATTGTAGTCAATTTGGTGCTGGGTATCGGCTATCGTCCCATTATCGAAATCATGAAAATGGGTATCGAGCTGATTCAGGTTGCATTATGATGAGAGAATGAGGTGAAAGAAATGAACGGATCTGTACTTTTGCTGCTCCCGATGATTTTACCCTTCATTTTTGGTCTCATCATTGGTTTCCAAAAGGAGGAAAAGCAGCGCAATATCTTGGTATTTATTGCAATGGCTGTGGAAGCGGCTCTGGTCTGGTATCTTTGCAGCGGAGAGATGCAAACCTTCGTGCTCTGGCGGATATCTGACCGATTGGCACTTGTTTACAAAACGGACGGATTGGCAAGATTCTTTGCCTGCCTCATCAGTACCATCTGGCTGATTGCGGCAGTGTTCTCCATGGAATATATGAAGCATGAGCATAAGCCGGCGCGGTTCTTCATGTTTTATACGTTTTCTCTGGCGGCATTGATGAGTCTTTGCTTCTCCGAAAATATGATGACGATGTATCTGTCCTATGAATTTATGACAATTCTGACAGCACCACTGGTTATCCATACGGGTACACCTGAGGCAACGCGTGCGGGCTTGAAATATCTGGGGTATTCCTTCTTCGGCGCAGGCTTAGGGCTGATGGGGTTCTTCTTCCTGAACACCTATTGCAGAACAACCATCTTTATGCCCGGCGGCACACTGGATATGGCGATGGTGGCAGGACATGAAAACCTGCTTCTGGTTGTGTTCTTCTTGATGGCGCTTGGCTTTGGCTGTAAGGCGGGTATGTTCCCCCTGCATGCTTGGCTGCCGACGGCGCACCCCGTTGCACCTTCTCCTGCATCCGCGGTGCTTTCCGGTATCATTACGAAGGGCGGTATCATTGCTATCATTCGTGTGACATATTATCTGTTTGGCGTGGATTTTCTGCGCGGCACTTGGGCGCAGACGGCTTTACTTGTGCTTTCCATTGTGACGATTTTTATGGGCTCCATGCTGGCATATAAGGAAAAGCTGCTGAAAAAGCGGCTGGCGTATTCCACGGTTTCAAACGTATCGTATGTTGTGTTCGGGCTGATGCTGATGTGCCCTGCCGGATTTATGGGCGCGCTGCTGCAGGTGGTATTCCATGCGGTTGCAAAGAATATCCTCTTCCTTTGTGCAGGTGCGATTATCTATAAGACGCATAAGACCTACGTTTCCGAGCTGAAGGGCATTGGCAAGGAAATGCCGATTGTGATGTGGACGTTTGCGCTTGCGGCGCTTTCGCTGATCGGGATTCCGCCCACAAGCGGCTTTGTGAGCAAATGGTATCTGGCACAGGGCGGCTTGCTGCCACAGGCGGGGATGCTTGGTCTGGTCGGCGTAGCGGTGCTGATGGTCAGCGCACTGCTGACGGCTGGCTATTTGATGAGTATTGTAGTGAATGGGTTCTTCCCCGGCAAGGATTTTGATTACGCATCCTTGCAGAAGAAGGAGCCGAATTATTTGATGACGGTACCTCTGGTGCTGCTGAGTATTGCTGTAGTCGGCTTTGGCATGATGCCTGCGCCTTTGATGCAGGCAATCCGCAGTATCAGCGGAATGATTTTCTAAGGGAAAGGGAGGAAACATTATGAACGCATTTGCGATATTGTTACCGGTGATCTTTCCGATCATTGCAGGTGCCTGCCTGCTGCCGGTAAAATTTAGTGACAGAAAGGCGCGCCAGAGGGTGGTTCTGCCGATTATTGTGCTGAATGCGATTTTTGCATTGTATGCCATCTTCTTTGCGGACAGCGGCGCGATTACGATTTTCCGCTTCAGCAACAGATTGTCTCTGGCACTGCATGTGGATGGCTTATCCAAGATTTTCGGTACGATGGTATCTCTGCTTTGGATTCCCACAACGATTTATGCCTTTGAATACATGACACATGAAGGACATGAAGACCGTTTCTTCTCCTTCTTTACCATGACATTCGGCGTAGTTATCGGGATTGCCTTTGCGGATAACTTCTTAACGATGTATCTGTTCTACGAATTTCTGACATTGGTGACATTGCCCATCGTGATGCACCAGTTCGATAATAAGGCGCGCCACGCCGGGAAAACCTACGTCCTTTATATGATGTTCGGTGCATCTCTGGCGTTTATCGGGTTCGTGTTTGTGCTGTTCTACGGCACAACGACAGATTTTGTTTACGGTGGTGTGCTGAATCCCGATTTGATTGCAGGCAATGAACAGATGCTGCGGTTGGTATTTGTGCTGGCGTTCTTCGGCTTTGGTGTAAAAGCGGCGGTATTCCCGTTTTATCGCTGGCTGCCGAAGGCATCCGTTGCCCCCACACCCGTTACGGCTCTGCTGCATGCCGTGGCAGTCGTAAAATCCGGTGTGTTTGCCATCATCCGTCTGACGTATTACGCCTTCGGTACGGAATTTCTGATTGGCACATGGGCGCAGTATGTGATGCTGATTGCAGCTTCGATTACGATTGTGTTCGGCTCGACCGTTGCACTGCGGACACCGCATATCAAAAGAAGATTTGCATATTCTACCATCTCCAATCTGTCCTATATCATTTTTGGCGTTGCCATTATGACACCGACAGGGCTTGCGGCAGGGATGCTGCACATGATTTATCATGCGGTAATCAAAATTACACTGTTCTTTACTGCCGGTGCGATTTTATATAAAACCCACAGAGAATATCTCTACGAGGTGGAGGGCTTCGGCAAGCTGATGCCGATTACCTTTGCAACAATGGCAATTACGGGGATTGGTCTGGTTGGCGTGCCGCCCTTTGCAGGCTTCCACAGCAAATGGGCATTGGCAACTGCGGCAACCGTAAGCGGCAACCCGGTTACCTATATCGGCGTGGTTGCGCTGATTTTGTCTGCACTGCTGACGGCATTGTATATCTTCTCCATCATCATTCGGGCATATTTCCCGCGGGAGAAGGAATACCCTGCAGGCTATTACGATCATGTATCCGATCCGAATAAATATATGACAGTGCCTTTGATTGTTCTGGCAGCTGTTTCGATTCTGATGGGTCTGATGCCTGCGACACTGTTGGGCATTATGAATGATGCGATTATGGGCATACTGTAAAGGAGGGGAGAAAGCATGGAAACTATGACAACAAGCATAATTTTACCGTTTCTGGTGTTCTTTCCTTTTCTGGGTGCGGTAATCAGCTACATCATCGGGCGCAGCAATAAGGGCGCAAGGGATATCTGGTGCTGGATTTTATCCGCGGTGATTTTCATTGCGAGCCTGACGCTGATTGGGAAGGAAACAGTTTATAGCCTGCGCGGCTTCTGCGGCTTGGGTCTGAGCTTTGCGGCGGATGGCTTCGGCGTGATTCTTGCCGTGCTGACGGGCGCAATCTGGCTGATTACAACCATCTTTTCCAAGGAATACATGGCGGCTGAACGGAACAGAAATCGGTATTATTTCTTTGTGTTCCTGACATTGGGCGCAACGATGGGAATTTTCCTTTCCGCCGATTTGTTTACGACATTTATTTTCTTTGAAATTATGTCCTTTACCTCTTTTGTGCTGGTTATGCATGATGAGGAGGACTTTACGGTTCGCTCCGCAAAAACCTACCTTGCGGTAGCGGTGATTGGCGGTCTGGTGACACTGATGGGTCTGTTTATGATGTATCAGAAGGCAGGCACGCTGAACATGGCAGAGCTGACCGCGTTTATGCAGAGCAGGGAAAACCCTGCGGAGTTCTATGCCATCGGCGTATTGATTCTGTTTGGCTTTGCGGCGAAGGCAGGGCTGTTTCCGCTGCATATCTGGCTGCCGAATGCGTATACCGTTGCACCGGCACCCTCCAGTGCGCTGCTCAGCTGTCTGCTGACAAAAACAGGCGTATTTGGTACGATTATCGTCAGCTGCAAGCTTTTCCTGCATGATGCGGCTTGGGGGCAGTTTATTCTGATTCTGGGCATTATCACAATGGTGCTTGGCGCGGTTCTGGCGGTATTCTCCGTCAATCTGAAACGCACATTGGCTTGCTCCTCCATGTCCCAGATTGGCTTTATCATCATTGCCATCGGGATGCAGGGGCTTCTGGGCGAGCATAACGCCTTGGCGGCAAGCGGCACACTGCTGCACTTCCTGAATCACTCCCTGTTCAAGCTGCTGCTGTTCCTTGGTGCAGGTGTGATTTTCATGAACCTGAGAGAATTAAATCTGAATAAGATTCGTGGCTACGGCAAGGATAAGCCACTGCTGAAGCTGATCTTCCTGATGCCGATTCTGGGTATCGGCGGTATCCCTCTGTGGAACGGTTATATCTCCAAAACGCTGATTCACGAAAGCATGGTGGAATATATCGAGGTGCTGAAGGAAGCAGGGCAGTCCATCGCGTTTATGAAGGGTGCGGAAATTCTGTTCCTGTTCTCCGGTGGGCTGACACTGGCCTATATGACGAAGATTTTCGTATGTATCTTCCTTGAGGATAACCCCTACGGCACACCGAAGCCTGTCAAAAATGGGCCTTATATCAGCAAGCTGATGGCGGTCATTCTGGGCGCGATTGCAATTTGCCTGCCGATTCTGGGTATCTTCCCTCACCAGACACAGGATGTTCTGGCGGCAATGGGCGCACATTTCATGAATGCACATACCCCTGCGCATGCCGTGCATTATTTCGCATGGGTAAACCTCAAGGGTGCGGTGATTTCCATCTGTGTGGGCATTGTGGTGTATTTCCTGTTCATCCGCAAGGTGCTGATGCAGAAGGATGCAAACGGCAATCTGGTTTATGTGGATCGCTGGCCTGCATGGTGCAATCTGGAGGATAAGGTATATCGCCCGATTCTGCTGACCGTTCTGCCTTATGTGGGTGGCTTCTTCGCCCGTATCGCAGGAAATCTGATGGATGATATCATTGCATTGCTGCGTATCTTTATCTTCAATAATGATAATGGACGCATTGTTCCGCCGGAGGATAAATATTTCTCTGCTTATACGGATTATGAAAATGACCATCAGGTATACCGCGAAGGCTTCGCGCAGAGTATTCTGCTGATTGGTCTGGGTCTGACGATTGCGGTAATCTATATCATTGTTTAACGGAAAAAATTTGAAAAGTCCCTATTAGGGGTGTTACGATAAGAAAGCATGAAGAAAATGCAATAGCTGTAGCTTTCAGCATTTCAGAATACAAGGCTTCTTATCCGGGCGCACCTTTTATGGGGACTTTTTTTAATGTGAAAAAAGAAGGGTATAGCTGCTTCATCTTTGTCCATACTAAGGAAAAAGAAGGAGAGGGAAAGCTATGGATTTTAAACAGAGCGAAACAAAGAAAAACCTTATGCGTGCCTTTGCAGGGGAAAGTCAGGCGAGAAACCGTTATATCTTCGCTGCGGCGCAGGCGAAAAAACAGAAAATGCAGGTGGTGGAATTTGTATTCAGGTTTACTGCCAAGCAGGAGGAGGCGCATGCGGCGGTTTTTTATCAGCATTTGAAGGAGCTTTCGGGGGAAACGGTTCACATTGACGGCGGCTATCCCGTGGATATTTATGAATCCGTTTCGGAGCTTTTGCGTGCGGCAGAGCATAACGAATATGAAGAATTTGACCCGGTGTATCAGGCGTTTGGGGATAAGGCACTGGAGGAGGGCTTTCCGCAGGTGGCAGCATCCTTTCATCAGATTGCAGGCATTGAAAAAACACATGGAGACCGTTTCGGACAGCTTGCGGATTTATTGGAGGAAAATAAATTATTCATCAATTCTGTGGAATGTAAATGGATGTGCTTAAATTGCGGCTTTATTTTTGAAGGGAAGGAGGCACCGCAGGAATGTCCTGTTTGTCAGCACGACAGGGGCTTTTTCATTCGATTGGAGTTGGCACCCTATACGGCAAAGGCATAAAAAAGGGGATAAGGCAAATTTACCTTATCCCATACATAGCTTTTAAAAGGGCGCATTGTCCCAATGCTTGCCGTTGATGGTGGCATGTTCATCCTCTTCTAAGGGGATGACAATGCACTTTTTACCATTGATAAATTCCGTCTGGATGGCAGGCAGCTTTTCCGCCGAAACCTGCAAAATGACCTCTTTTTCAGGGAGGGCTTCCTTTTCCTCCAATTTTTGCTTCAGGCTTTCTACCTCTAATGCCAGCACATTCGCTTTTTTCGCGGCAGCGTGCGTTTGCAATGCCTTGCTGTCAATCAGATTTTCCGCAAGGGGAGGGGTATCGCCGAAGGCTTCCTCACAAATTTCCTCCACCTTGGAAATGACTTCCTTGGAAAGACCTTTTTCTGACATCGCCTCCCGAATGGCAGGTGGTGTTAGGAGAACAGGCTCGTTTTCAAACACGTTTTTGTGTTCTTCTACCATATCATTCAAGTCCTGCTGAATATCCAGAATGACGGTTTTCGCATCCTCCACCTCCTCGGAAATAACATCCTTTAAAATGCCATGGAAGGTCTTTTTTTCCTCGGCGGCGGTGCGCTTTGCTTCACAGCCCAAAACCTCCTGCATGAACGCAGGCTGCGCCTTTTTGGCATCCTTCACATAATAGCCTATGGCATTTACATCACTGCTGCGGTCGGAAAAGGCAGGAAAAAGAAACCCTGTTTCGGGGACGGAAACCACCCAATCACGAATACGAGGCGCGATGATGTTTTTATCCTTATGATAGCCTAAGCCCGCTTTTGTCAGCTCGACAGGGCAGATGGCACATAGGACATATTCATAAACCTCTTCGGATTCGTCCAGCTTATTGTTGTCGGTCGTTTTCGTGATAACATCATAGGCATCATGGAACAGGAGAATCAGATAATTCCCTGCAAAATCATATTCCTGAATGATGCGCTCATAAAGCAAATCCAACAGCCCATCCTGCTTCAAAGCACTGTCGCGCAGGGCAAGGAAGAACTTCTGCGCTTCTTCTCCTGCTTCATCCCTGCGGAAGGAAAGCTCTAAAAGGTTGTTGCCGATTGTGCCGGAAAGAGCCTTTTTTGCAATTTCCAGATATTTATAAAACTCATCCTCCTCCAGATTGAGAAAGGTTTCGTCGATATGTAAGAGAATATTTTTTTGGTTGTCCACATAACAGCCGCGCAATTTCGTAAAGGTGCAGGCATCTTTTTTGAAGCGGCGCTTTAATTCCAAAATGTCTTTTTTCTGCATGGGTTGCTCCCTTCTTTCGTTTTGATTTCAAAAGCTATTATAAATACTTTTTTCGGGGAAAGCAAATGAAAGATTAAGATAGGATAGGAGTATAAAAAAAGAACCTTGAAAAAATCAAGGCTCCTAGAAAAAGTGCGGCTGGTGGGACTCGAACCCACACGCTGTCACCAGCGTCAGATTTTGAGTCTGATGCGTCTGCCAGTTCCGCCACAGCCGCAGAAATAAACTGCTTAAATATAATAGCATATCTTTTCCAAGAATGCAAGGAAAATTTTTCGTAATTTCTTAGCTTATCTTAATCGTTCTTTAAGGAAAAACATGGATTATTCACCTGACGTTCATACTTCGTTCAAATTCAAACAGTATAATAACGGCATAAGATAAAATAAAGCCATAAAAGATATGGAGGGATAGAGCATGTACGAATATGATGAGTACAATCCGAAAAAGAAAGATGAATATGAAGAAACAGAGCAGGAGTCCATTGCGTATTCCGCAGACGGCATGGAAGACGAACCCCATGTAGACGGAGAATCCATAGAGATGGAGGCAGAGGTGATTTCCGGCGAGGAATATACAGAGGAAATTTCCGGTGAGCAATTTTCCGAGGAGGAGAGCTTTTCTGAACAGGAAAGCGTTTCAGAAGCCAATACAGAGGAAGGCGCAGAGAAAGCAGAAGCCTTTGCGGAAGAAACCGCAGAAGCAGAGCAGGAATATACAGGCCCTTGCGTCAGAGAATATCATTATGAGGAAAAGGTGAAAAAGCCGAAAAGAAAGCAGAGCGGAAACGGCTGGAAGAAATTCATTGCAGCCTGTCTGGTTTGCAGCATCGCAGGCGGCTCTGCGATTGGGGTCAGCTACAGTGCGGCACAGAGCCATTTCGGAAAGGAAACCGGCGCAAAGACCGCATCCACAAGCAATACGGAAAGCGTATCCTATCTGACAAACGGGCTTTCCACTGTGGATATCGTGAAGAAGGTAAAGCCCTCTGTTGTCAGCGTTTCCACTACCACAACAGGCGTGACACAGTACATGGGGCATTTCACTGTACCATACGAAGCAGAGGGCGCAGGCAGCGGCGTGATCTTCTATTCGGATGATGATAAGATTGCCATTGCGACAAATAACCATGTCATCGAGGGTGCAAATTCCATTTATGTGACGCTGGACGGCGATAAGAGCGTACCGGCGAAGGTAGTCGGTACAAAGAGTGAATCCGACCTGGCGGTGCTTTCTGTTTCTTGGTCTGATTTGAAAAAGGCAGGCGTGGAAAAGGTAACAACCGCAACCTTCGGCGATTCGGATGACCTTGAGGTCGGCGAATGTGTCATTGCTATCGGCAACGCCATGGGCATGGGGCTTTCCGCAACGGACGGCATTGTCAGCATGAAGGAGCAGACCATTAACGTAGACGGCAATTCCCTGACCGTTTTGCAGACCAGTGCGGCAATCAACAGCGGCAACAGCGGCGGCGCACTGGTAAACAGCAAGGGCGAGGTCATCGGGATCAATACGGCAAAATATAATTCCTCTATGGCGGAGGGCATGGGCTATGCCATCCCCAGCAATCAGATTAAGCCAACCGTAGAAAGCCTGCTGGAAACAGGCACACAGCCGCAGCCCTATATCGGCATTACCGGTACAAACGCATCTCTGTATAACCTTGAGGTCGGCGCACTGGTGCTTGAGGTAAAGGACAACAGCCCTGCGGCAGCGGCAGGTCTGAAATCCGGCGACATTATCACACAGTTCAATGGCAAGACCATTAAGGATATGGACAGCCTGCTGAACGCAATGGACAGCTCGGATATCGGAAAAAAGGTTGACCTGACGGTTGTGAGAGATAACAAGGATAAAATCAAGCTGCAGCTTACCGTTGCAGATAAAAACAGCTAAAGCAATTCCTACAGATAAAAATTAAGAAAAATGCGGTTGAAATGCCGATTCACATACATTCACATAGATTCTTCCTATCAACGACCGAAAAAATCGGATGATATAGATAAACTTGCATCAGAAAAACTCCTATTGCAGACAGTGTAAACAGCTTGCAGTAGGAGTTTTTTTGTAGGGGGATATTTTTATTTGTCTGTCATGACTTTTTCGGCAAACTCCGTCACAACAATGGAATCATAAGGGATTTCCTGCGAAAGCTCCTTTCCTTCCATCATGATTTTCTGGATGAGGACAAAGCCTTCGGGGGAAACGGTCGGGTCGGTTTTCCAGGTATCCTGTTTCTGATAGCGCTCCACGATGGTGGTGAGGGTATCGAGGTCGGTTTCGGCAAACTGCGGCTGAATTACCTTTGCAATTTCTGCGGCAGAATGGCTTTCTACCCACTGCTGCCCTTTATAAATGGCACGGGTGAAGGCTTCGACGACGTCGGGGTGTGCCTGCAGGAAAGCATCCTGTGCCATATAAACGGTATAAGGCACATAGCCGCTTGCTTCACCCAGAGATGCCACAATATGCCCCTTGCCGCTCTGTTCAAGCGTGGTTGCGGCAGGCTCAAATTCTACGGTATAATCGCCGACCTCTCCCAGAAATGCGCCTGCGGTGGAGGTGAAATCAATGTTGTTGATGATTTCCATATCCTTACCGATGGTCATGCCGTTTTCCTTGATGACATATTCCAGAACCATTTCCGGCATGCCGCCCAATCTGCCGCCGATGATGGATTTTCCTTCCAAATCAGACCATTGGAAATCGGGTTCTTTCTCTCTGGAAACAAGGAAATTGCCTGCGCGCTGGGTCAGCTGGGCGAAGGTTTTGGGGTAATCTGCCTTCCCTTCGGCATAGACATACAGACCTGCCTCTGTGCCAAGCAGGGCAATATCCGCGGAATCGGAAAGCAGGGCGGTCATGGATTTATCCGCGCCATTGCCGACCGCAACGCTCACATCTAAGCCCTCCTCCTCGAAAAAGTCCAATTCCTGTGCGACATACTGCGGCGCATAAAAAACAGAATGGACGACCTCATTCAGACGGACGGGGGTTAGCGTTTCCTCTGTCGTTTCTGTGCCGCAGCCAACTCCTGCGGACAGGCAGAGCGCCCCCGATAAAGCCAAGCAAAGTTTCTTTTTCATAGCCGTTCCTCCTAAGAGACTGATTCTGATTTATGATATGCCATATCTCGGAAAAAGGTGTGCTGTATTTTTTTTCGTGTCAGATATATTTTTTCACGATTTTGTAGTATAATTATTTTTAATATGGAAAATTAGGCTTATATCGCCTTGTATATAAATTTTGTGATGACAGGAGGCTATTTTCATGGCTGAAAAAATCATGCTGATTGACGGCAACAGTATTGTGAACCGTGCATTTTACGGCGTTCCGCTGCTGACCAACGGAGAAGGTCGCTATACCAACGGGGTATATGGATTTCTGAATATTTTATTTAAGCTTCTGGATGAGGAGCAGCCCGATTATCTGGCGGTGGCGTTTGATTTGCATGCGCCCACCTTCCGCCACAGAACCTTTGACGGCTACAAGGGAACCAGAAAGGGTATGCCGGAGGAACTGCGCGAACAAATGCCCCTTTTGAAGGAGGTGCTGCAGGCCATGCACATCCCTATTTTTGAGCAGGAGGGCTTTGAGGCGGACGATATTCTGGGGACGCTTTCCGCTCTGGCGGAGAAAAACGGCATTGTGCCTGTTGTGGTTTCGGGGGACAGAGACCTTTTGCAGCTGGCAGGGGAAACCCTCAAGGTGCGGATTCCCAAAACAAAGGGCGGACGCACGGAAACAGAGGATTACTACGCGGCGGATGTGCAGGCGAAATATGGCGTGACACCTGCCGAATTTATTGATATGAAGGCACTGATGGGGGATGCGTCCGATAATATCCCCGGCGTGCCCGGCATTGGCGAAAAAACCGCGGCGAAGATTATCACGCAGTATCACGATATTGAAACGGCGATTGCCCATGCGGCGGAAATCAAGCCGAAGAAGGCATCCGAAAACCTTGCGGCGTATCAGGAGCAGGCGAGATTGAGCAAATTTCTGGCGACGATTGTGCGGGATATGCCTTTAGAATGGGATAAGGAGACCCTGAAAATCGGCGATATGTTTAACCAGACGGCATACGAATTGGTAAAACGTCTGGAATTTAAGAGCATGTTCAGCCGCTTTGAGGGGAGTGCTTCCGCACCCAAGCAGGCAGAGCAGACCTATCGCTTTGTTGCGGATAGGGAAGGTGCGAAGGAGGTGCTTGCCGCGCTCAAAAAGGGCGAGGTCGGGTATGCCTTTGTTTACGAAAACGAGGAAGGACAGGGGCTTGCGCTCTATCAGGAGCAGCTTGGCGGTGTCTGGATGGAAGCATCCATGGCATTTTTGATGCAGGAGCTTCTGGAGATATTTCAGCCGTTTTTTGCGGACAGCGCATACCGTAAAATCGGGCATGATGTGAAGAAGGATATCCGTTTCCTGCGCAGCTATGGCTATGACGGCTTTACGGCGGAATTTGATACCGCTATCGGGGCATATATCCTCAATGCGACGGGCAGCTCCTACGAATATGACGATATTGCGGCAGCCTTTCTGAATGAAACCTATCCTTCGCAGGAGGAGGTTTTCGGGAAGGGCAGAACGAAAAAGACCTTTGCTGTGTTGCCCGAAGCAGAGCGCACCGCCTATGGCGCAAGGCAGGCGGAGATTTTCTTCCGCGCGAGAAAAGTGATGGAGGAGCGGCTTGCGGAAAATGAGCAGAAAAGCCTGTTTTATGATATGGAAATGCCGCTGATTTACGTTCTGGCGGATATGGAAAAATACGGCATCAAGGTGGATAAGGCGGCGCTTTTGGCGTATCAGAAGCGTCTGGGCGAAAGTCTGGACGGCATGGAAGAAGAAATTTACGCATTGGCAGGGGAAAAATTCAACATCAATTCCCCGAAGCAGTTAGGCGTGATTTTATTTGAAAAGCTGGGGCTGAAGGGTGGCAAAAAGACCAAAACGGGCTATTCCACCGCGGCGGATGTGCTGGAAAAGCTGCGGACGGCGAATCCCATTGTGGAGCGGATTCTGCACTACAGACAGCTGGCGAAGCTGAAAAGCACCTATGCGGACGGGCTTCTGGCGGTGATGGATGCCGAAACGGAGAAGATTTATTCCACCTTCAACCAGACCATTACGGCAACGGGACGGATTTCCTCAACAGAGCCGAATTTGCAGAATATTCCTGTCCGCCTGGAGCTGGGCAGAGAGCTTCGGAAAATCTTCATTCCCGAAAGTGCGGAATTCTGCTTTCTGGATGCCGATTATTCGCAGATTGAGCTGCGTGTACTGGCGCATATCTCCGGGGATGAAAGCCTGATTGCAGCGTTCAAAAGCAATCAGGATATTCACCGCATGACGGCTTCGCAGGTATTCCATGTGCCGTTTGACGAGGTGACACCATTACAGAGAAGCAATGCCAAGGCGGTTAATTTCGGCATTATCTACGGCAAGGGCGCGTTTAGCTTGGGGCAGGATTTAGGCATCAGCCGCAAGGAGGCGGAGGAGTACATCAACGCTTACTTCGCGAGATATCCCAAAATCAAGACCTTTATGGAGGATACGATTAAAAACGGGACGAAAAACGGCTATGTCTCTACGCTCTGGAACCGCCGCAGAAATATGCCCGAATTGCAGAGCAGCAATTTCATGCAAAGGGCGGCAGGTGAACGCGCGGCAATGAATATGCCTATTCAGGGCACTGCTGCGGATATTATTAAGCTGGCAATGATAAAGGTGCATCGTGCCTTGCAGGAGGGCGGCTATCGTTCTCGTCTGATTTTGCAGGTACACGATGAGCTGCTGATTGAAGCATATAAAGAAGAAAAGGAGGCTGTCGCAAAAATCCTGAAGGAAAACATGGAGCATGCGGCGGATTTACTGGTTCCCTTGGATGTGGATGTGCATGAGGGCGCATCGTGGTTCGAGGCGAAATAAAAAAGAGGGGAAACGAAATGAAGGTAATCGGTTTGACAGGCGGCACGGGCAGCGGTAAAAGCGTTGTCAGCAAAAGCCTTGCGGCGGCAGGCGCAGTGGTGATTGATGCGGATAAAATTGCGCATGAAATCATTTTAAAAGGCGAGCCTGCATATCAGGAAATTGTGAAGTATTACGGAACGGGAATTTTGGATGCAAAAGGAAATATCATCCGCAGGAGGCTGGGGGAAATTGTATTCCATGATGCCGAAAAGCTGGCATTTTTGAACCAATGCACCCATAAATATATCTGTGCGGAGGTGGACAGACAGATTGCCAAGGCAGAGAAGGAAAATACCGCCAGGGCAGTGATTCTGGATGCGCCGCTCCTGCTTGAGGCAGGTCTGGAAAGCCGCTGTGATACGGTCTGGGTGGTCTATGCCGATCCGGAGGTGCGCGCAAAACGCGTGATGGCACGCGATGGTGTCAGCTATGACCTTGCCAAGGCGCGCATTGCCAACCAGAAAAGCTGGGAGGAATATAAGGAGTCGGCATCGGTTGTGATTGACAACAGCAAAGAGCTTGCCCATTTACAGGGGCAGTTGGATGAAATTTTAAAAACAATATAAAAAGGAAGCAAGGAACAATGATTCGATGTATCAGGAAATTGTTTACGCTGGCAGTGGTGCTGGTGCTGCTGGCGGCGTTTGGCTATAGTGTGGTTTTGCCGCGTGTGCTGCCTTTGCAGTATCGGGATATTGTGGAGCAGTATGCGGCGGAATATGGCTTGGAGGAGGCCTTTGTGTATGGTGTGATTTTCTGCGAAAGCCATTTCGAGCCGGATGTCATATCCTCTGCGGATGCCATTGGGCTGATGCAGGTGACGGAGGAAACGGGAAAATGGGCGGCGGCACAGATGGGACTTGACCCCGCAGCCATTGACCTGACCGATCCGGATACGAATATCCATATCGGCTGCTGGTATTTAAGCTGGCTGACAGAGAAATTCGGCGGTGTTTCGGAAACCGTTCTGGCAGGCTATAACGCAGGGCATGGCAGCGTGGCGCGGTGGCTTGCGGATGAGGAAATGAGCTGGGACGGCATTACGCTGGATGAAATTCCATACGAGGAAACGAAAAGCTATGTGAAACGGGTGAAGCTGGCGGAGCAGGCATATCGGCTGCGGCTGCGCCTGCAAGCGTATCTGGAGGAAACTCCGCTTGGTGTGTATGCAGACAGAACTGCGGATTTGGAAGGAAATGAAGAATGATGAAAAAAAGGATTTTTCTCCTTTTGCTGATTTTCTGCCTTGGGCTTGGCGGCTGTGGCAAGAAGGAGGAGCAAACGAAGAAGAAAACGACGGCAACAGAGGAAACAGGCATTGCATCCAAAGACGCAATGCTGACGCTTTCCATGCGGATTCCGGAAACGCTGAATCCGTTGCTGAACAGAGAAGAAACGGTTGATCGTATCCTCAAGCTGCTGTTTCTGCCGCTACTTGATTTTGACGAAAGCGGCAAGGCATGCCCTGCTGTGGCGCAGAATTGGGAATTTTCGGCGGATGGCAGAAGCCTTTCCATGAATCTGAACAGCAATATCAGATGGCAGGATGGAACGGCACTGACGGCAGATGATGTGGTTTATTCCGTCAATACCCTGCGAAATGCCCCGGAGGATGCGGTGTATAAGCAGGTGATGAATTATGTGAGCGGCTGCAGCAAAACGGGAACGAATTCCGTTGTGATTACCTTCCGCGACAGCTTCAGCTCAAATATTGATGCGCTGCGATTCCCAATTATCCCTGCCGGCTATTACAGCGGACAGAGCGATACGAATACGAAGCCTGTCGGGGATGGCCCGTATGAAATGGAATCCTATCAGCAGGCATCGGAAATGAAGCTGAAGGCAAGTGCGTCCTATTATGGGAGTACGCCGCAGATTTCCGAAATTCGTGTGAAGATGACCGCCGGAGAGGAAACGGATATCAACGCGTTTGAGCAGGGCATGACGGATGTGCTTGTGACAAACGCTATGGATGCAGGCAAATATGCGGATGAAAGCGTTTCGGGGATGCATCAGTTTACCTCAAATCAGTATGATTTTATCGGCTTCAACTTCCGCAAGGAGCTTTGGAAGGATAAATCTGTCAGACAGGCGGTTGCGTATGCGGTGCCGCGGGATAACCTTAAGGAAAGCGTGTATCTGAATTATGCCGCTATGACGAATACGCCCATCAACCCGAAAAGCTGGCTTTACGAGGAAAACGTGGCGACGTATGAATATAATCCCACAATGGCGACAACCTTCCTGAAAAACAGCGGCTGGACGGATGCGGATAAGGATGGCAAGCTGGAAAAGGAAATCAGCGGCATAAGGCAGAGCCTGCGCGCGACCATTCTGGTAAATCAGGAAAACACGGGGCGGGTACAGATTGCCTCGAAGCTGAAGGAGGAGCTGACGGCGATCGGCTTTGAGGTGACACTGGACAAGGTGGACTTTGAAACCTATCAGCAGAGCTTGGAGAGCGGACAGTTTGACCTTGTGGTGGGCGGCTGGAAATGCTCAGAGGTGACAGATTTAACACCATTTTTCGGCACGGGCGGCAGTTTGAATTATATCGGCTACAGCGATGCGGATATGGATACCCTGCTGACGGCGGCAAGGACGGCAGTCGGCGAAGGGCAGACGCTTCTGGCTTATAGCAGCTTGCAGAAAAAGCTTGCCGAGGAGCTGCCTTATATCAGCATTGCCTACCGCAATCAGGCGGTTTTTGCATCTAAAAATATCGGAGGAGAAGTACATCCTGTGGAAAGCAATGTGTTCCGTGGGATTGAAGCGTGGACGTATCAGAAGGGGGAATAAGGATGTCTGAAATCAGAACAAATCCTTTTACGGGCGAGATGTCACTTTATGCGGAGAACAGAAGAAATCGCCCCTATGAATTTGTCCATAATACAGAAAGAAAACATGCAAACAGCGAGAAATGCCCCTTCTGCGGCGGACATGAGGCATGGACACCGGATGCCATTTATCAGGATGGCCCCAACGGGGCATGGCAGATGCGCGTGTTTCCGAATAAATTTCCGACTGTCCGAGAGGATTGCACGGATGCGGCAGAGGAGCCGTTTTATACCCAGACCGCAGGAAGGGGAAGGCACGAGATTCTGGTGGATACGCCTGACCATGATGCTACGATTGATACCTTCGATGCGGCGCATATCGCAAGCATTTTGCAGGTATTACAGGATAGACTGCATTTTTTCCGCAATCGTGCAGATACGCAGTATGTGCAGATTTTCAAAAACTGCGGGCCCTCCGCAGGGATGAGCATGCACCATTCGCATTGGCAGGTGGTGGGGCTGCCTGTTGTGCCGAAGCGTGCGGCAACCATGGCGGAGGCTATGCGCAGAGAGGACTGCCTGTTCTGCAAAATGCTTGCCTACGAAAAGGAAACGAACAGGCGTATTGTGGCGGAAACAGAGCATTTTCTTGCGCTTACGCCCTACGCCGGACGCTTTGCCTATGAGCTCTGGCTTGCCCCGAAGGCACATCAGCGTGATTTTGGCGAAATGAGCGCGGAAGAACGGCAGGAGCTTGCGGCACTTTTGCGGAAGATGCTTGGAAGGGTAACGGGGATTCGTGAGGATATTGGCTATAACATTTGCGTGATGGATGGCCCGAGAGATACGGATTTCCATTGGCATATTGAGATTTTGCCGAGAATCGGCGGCTTTGCCGGCTTTGAATTTGCGACCGATTGCTATATCTGCATGGTCAGCCCCGAAAATGCCGCGGTGTATTATCGGAAAGAGGAAGCAGAATAAAAAATAGAAAATGAAAAAGGGCGTTTCTCAAAGAAAGAGAAGCGTCCTTTTTGGTTAGAGTGATTTTTGTTACAGCAATTCCTTGTAATCGCGGAAGGAGCAGTCTGCCAGTGCGGTGATTTTATCCACATCCGTCTGTCCGCGAAAGTCCTCATCCAGAACGGCATATACCCGGAAGCCTGCCGCCTTTGCACCTCTTACTGCATAGAGCGCATCCTCGAATACGGCAGTTTCCTCCAATGTGCCACCCATTTTTTCCATGGCGGTCAGAAATGCCTTACCGTCCTCCTTGTAAACCCCCAGCTCTGTGCAGGTCAGGATGCAGTCGAAATATTTGCGGATATCCAGACGGTCTAACGCAGGCTGGATATACCCTGCTTCGGATGCTGTGAGGATGCACATCTTCACACCCTTTTTTGCCATTGCCTCCAGATATTCCTTCGCGGAGGGACGCAGGGGAATGGTGTATTTATATGCATCTGTTACATAGGATGTAATTTCATCCACAATCTGCTGTGCGTCAAACGGAACGCCTAAATCATGCCTGAAATATTCCGCCGTCTGGTAAAGCGTCAGTGTTTTTACAACATCATGGATATCCTTCGGCACTGCAAAGCCGTGTTTTTCCAGAAAGGCTGCGCCGGTGCCGTGCCATGTGGGCATGGAATCAATAAGAGTGCCGTCTAAATCAAAAATAATATACTTCATGTTTAAAATTCCTTTTCTTATCTGTATTTGTCGATTTTTTTCGTTGGTGGTCAATGCGCCTGCAAAAATTTTAGCATTTTTCATGGAAATTGACAAGAGCGAGATGGGCGGCGAAAAATGGCGATTCTGATTTATTCCCTTCGGAAATATATTGTTAGAAAAAACAACGCGGAGGGAAATTCGTATGAAGGCTTGGAAACGGATACATATCACAAAAAAACGGGCGGCATGCGGCGTGCTGGGGCTTTTGCTGCTTGCGGCGGCGTATATGGGCGTGCCAAGGGCGGCGGAGAAGGTTTTTGCCGTTGCAGAGGGGGAAAGAAGGCTGCCGATTTATTGCGTGCAGACGGAGAAGCCGCAGGTTTCCGTCAGCTTCGATGCGGCTTGGGGAGCCGATGATACGGATGAGCTGCTGCGGATTCTGAAGGAAAATGACGTAAAGGCAACATTTTTTCTTTGCGGCTATTGGGTGGAAAAATATCCGGAGGAGGTGAAGAAAATTGCCGCGGAAGGGCACGATTTGGGCAACCATTCCGCTACACATCCGCACATGAGCCGGATTTCCTCCGAGGAAATTGCGCAGGAATTGCAGAAGTGTCATGAAAACGTGAAGAAGCTTACGGGAGTGGAGATGGAACTGTTTCGCCCACCCTTTGGGGAATATGATAACCATGTGATTGAAACAGCAGAGCAGAATGGGTATTATACCATTCAGTGGGATGTGGACAGTCTGGATTGGAAGGAACAGGGAGCGGAGGCGGAAATCAGGCAGGTATTGGAGCATAAGCATTTGGGCAATGGCTCCATCATTCTGTTCCACAATGATGCGAAATACACCCCTAAGGTATTGGACACGATTCTCAAGGGAATCAAGGAAAAGGGGTTTGAGATTGTGCCGATTTCCCAGTTAATTCATCGGGAGAATTTCGAGATGGATCATGAGGGACGGCAGATTCCGAAAGGTAAAGATGTATAAAATCAGTCTGAATACGAGAGAAGTTATAAACAACAGGCGTATTCCGATACTGTATTTTTAGGCAATCAGGGGTGCAATGTTCGATTTCGAACACTGCACCCCTTGTTTGTCCATTGTTCTCTTTGGACTTTTTTTATAAGATAAAAATGATGAAACAATAATTCGTCCACACCTAATGCCGAGGTTTGGATGGATGGCTCTGTTGGAGTGTTTCTCTGAAATGAAAACATCAGAGGGAAGCCCGGAGGTTTGGTCGGTACCAATGGGGCGGCATTCTTCCGACAGCAATTTGCTGCGGATAAAATCACCTGAGGACAGAGCGGAAAGAAAGGAAGAAAGACTATGAACGTTGCAAATACCATCAAAAAATTGGGTCTGGAACAGGCGTTTGATTACCTGTATAAAGACCCGGAAAACAACCTGCTGAAGCTAATGAATTGGGCGGACAAATTTTCCGATGGGGAATTTGTATCCCAACGTAAGGCAATTCGGGAAGCAATAGAAAATCCTGCGCACCCTTACCATGACTATATCCTGCATATCATCCATGATATCGACCCGGAGGTCATGAAAACGTTAGCTGTTAATTTCTTCATCAATGCCAGCTTAATCGGCTGGTCGAAGCAGGAAGAAAACCGAGCAAAGTATAACTGTAATGTTCCCTGGGCGATTCTTTTGGACCCTACATCTGCCTGCAATCTGCACTGCACCGGATGTTGGGCTGCCGAGTATGGCAATAAGCTGAATCTTACCTTTGATGAGATTGACAGCATTATTCAGCAAGGCAAGAAATTGGGTGTCTATATGTATATCTATACCGGCGGTGAGCCGCTGACGAGAAAGAATGATCTGATTCGGCTGTGCGAAAAGCATAATGATTGTGTATTCCTTTGCTTTACGAATGCGACATTGATTGATGAAAAGTTTGCCGATGAAATGCTGCGCGTGAAGAACTTTATTCCTGCCATTTCTTTGGAGGGGGACGAGGTTTCCACGGACAGCCGCCGCGGACAAGGAACCTATCAGAAGGTCGTTCGGGCAATGAAGTTGCTGCATGAGAAAAAGCTGCCCTACGGCATTTCCTCTTGTTATACCAGCGTGAATTACGAGAAGATTACATCGGATACATACTATAACAGTCTGATTGACATGGGTGCTTATTTCATCTGGTACTTCCATTATATGCCGGTTGGCAATGATGCTGCGCCTGAACTGCTGCCAAATCCCAAGCAGCGTGAAACCGTTTATCACCGTATTCGCCATCTGCGTGCCACGAAGCCTTTGTTCGCCATGGACTTTCAAAATGATGCGGAATATGTGGGCGGATGTATTGCCGGAGGCAAGCGGTATCTGCATATCAATGCAAACGGGGATGTAGATCCTTGCGTGTTCGTGCATTATTCCAACGCTAACATTCGGGAATGTACGCTGTTAGAGGCACTGCAAAGCCCGATTTTTATGGCATATCATGATAATATGCCTTTTAATGATAATATGCTCCAACCTTGCCCTATGCTGGAAAACCCGGAACGCCTGCGGAAAATGGTTGCGGAAACCGGCGCACATTCCACCGATCCGCAATCTCCGGAAACGGCGGATCATCTGTGTGGGAAGTGTGATTCCTATGCGAAGTGCTGGGCACCGGAGGCTGAACGGCTCTGGAGGGCTGAACAGGAAGAAAAAAAGCACATATAAAGGATGAGCGCCGCAGGAGACTGCGGCGCTTGCTTATTCTTTTATAGCCGACTTAACGGCAGTCTGCCCGATGGATTTTTGTAGAGCGCGAGTTTCTACGCCCTCCATTAAGGAGCAGATTCGTTCGATATCCGTTTCCAGATCATACTGCATTTCGGCATCCAGCCAATCCAGTAAATAGCCGACTACGATACACTTATAATGGTGATTCAGGATTTCGGCATCCCTTGCGGGAATGGAAATCGTTTTGGAAATACTGGCAAAATATGCATTGACCGCGTGCTGTGTCAGTCGGTTGGTATAAAACAGAAAGGTTTCCAAGGGGACTGCGCGGTATACATGAAGGATTGCTTGCTTATGTGCCTCCCCATATTGCAGAACAGGCTTAATGCAGTCCAATGGGCGACCCGGTGTGTAATGGTACGCAATCAGAGCGTTGACCTTTTCCTCCATCATTTCCAAAAGCAGGGAGGGAATATCCGGAAAATGATAATAAAAGGTGTTCCGGTTGATGTCGCAACGGTTTACGATATCTTTCACTGTAATTTTATTGATAGGGCGTTCTTCTAAAAGCTGAGCAAACGCCTCTATAATAGAAGCTCGTGTTCGTCGCATATTAACCTCCAGACTATACGGCTTGAGTTCATCCAAATTAGTTGCCTGTTTTATTCCATCGTTCTACAATAGCAGACAATATAATGGGATTATAACAAAAATTGCTTTGGAAAACAAGAAAACATCGCTGGAATTGGGAAATGCAAATGGTATGGGGGATAAAAACAGGAAAAATCGGATGCATGGATAATCGGCTGCATGGCTGCATGAAGAGAAGCCGTAAAACGAAGGACAATTTCCATTTCCTGTGTATGCAGATAGGGAAGATTTATTGCTGTGGAAAAGGAAGATGGGATTATTGTACCAAAAAAGAGAAAGAACCACAATATTTAGTTTTCAACATTCTTGTACATACTAAATATCGTGGTTTTCATTCAAATAAAAAATCATCCGACGCATTTCTTACAGGGGGTCAGCCCTCTTGCGAGTGCCTTCTCCAGTGTAGATGCAATATAGGTACCGCCATTGCAGGAGCCGCTATAGTGGTACCGTTTTCCCGTGGGGGTAACATAGACGGTAGTGGATTTTTTCGATACCGTCTGTGTGTTTTTATTCTGTGCAGCAAGGCGTTCTTGTTCCGCCTTTTGTGCTGCCCTCTGCGCGGCAAGGCGTTCTTCCTCTGCCTTTCTGGCTGCCTGCTGTTTCTGCAGTTCAGCGGCATAAGCGGCGGCATCCGCATTATCGGTAAAGATGGAAACCAACTGATTATAGCTGTCCCAATACACCTTGCAGTCCAGACTTTCCGCAACAAAGCGGACAGGCACCATCGTACGCCCGTTTACGGCAACGGCAGGCGTATCCAGACTGTGGCTGACACCGTTGATGAAGGCGTTTTTTTCATTCAGATAGAGGGTAATGGTTTTATCCTCCTTCTGCGCGGTGATGCCTCTGGTGTAGTTGTTCCATTCGACAGCGGCACCAAGTCCTTCAAAAATAGAGCGCATAGGAACCATGGTGCGCCCATTGATTACTGTTGGGGAAACATCCATTTGCAGGGGCTTGCGGTCAATATTAACATCGGCGGCAAAGGCAGTCAACGGTGTGAAGGTACAGAGCGCTGCCAGAAACAGGGCAATCCATTTTTTTGATTTTTTCATGTGTAACACCTCTTTTTGTGATAAAACGAATCTATATAGCCTTATTATATCACAAAAGATGACAATTTAACAGAAAAAGTCGATTTATTTCGGCAGTCTCTGCCGCACAACCTCATACAGCAGTACCCCTGCGGCAACAGAAGCATTCAGGCTTTCTGCCTGCCCCGGCATGGGGATTTTCACCCACGCATCGCAGAGCGCGGCGGCATCCTCACTGAGACCGCGTGCCTCGTTGCCAATGAGAAAGGCACAGGCATCCTGTAAGGGCAGGGCGTAGGGATAGCGATCACCCTTCAGATGTGCGGCGTAAAGCGGAATCTGCTTTGCCTGCATTTTTTCCGAAAGGGCATGCAGGTCGATATTTTGGAAGACAGGCACATGGAACAGACTGCCCATGGTGGCGCGCAGCACCTTCGGGTTATAAAGATCAACGCTGCCCTTGCTGAGAAAAACGGCATCTGCACCGCAGGCATCCGCCGTACGAATAACCGTCCCCAGATTGCCGGGGTCATTCAGCTCCTCTGCCAGAAGGAGAAAGGGCGTTTTTTTCGCAAGCACCGCATCTGCGTCCCAATCCAGCTTTTTGCAGACCGCCAGAATTCCCTGTGGGTTTTCCGTATCGCAGACGGCGGCAAAGAGCGCATCTGTCAGACAAAGCACCTCTGCCTTTTCTTCGTAGGGGGAAAGGTCGTTTTCTGCGGCAAAGGCATCGCTCACCGCATACGCAAGCACCTCCCAATTCTTCGGGATTTCGCGGATAAAGCGCAGTCCTTCCGCAATGAAAAGCCCCTCCTTATCGCGATTTTTCTTTATTTTTAAGCCGTTCAGCCGCTTGATCCATTTGTTGTCGCGGCTTTCGATTCGTTTCATGGTATCACCTCGCTTTCTATGATAAAGGAGAAGCTCCTGCTTTGCAAGAAAAAGGATGCAAGCGACGGGAAAATATGGTACAATCAGGGCAAAGAGAGCAGAAAAAGGAGGTTTTTACCTATGACACCACAGGAAAAAAGAAAAGAGCTTTTGAGCGCAACCCTGTTGAAAAAGCTGGAACGCCGCCATTTTGAAGCATACTACTGTCCTACAGCGACAGAAGCCATCGAAAAGGTGCTGTCCCTCATTCCGGAAGGCAGCAGTATCACATGGGGCGGCTCCATGACCATTCGCGATATGGGGCTGACAAAGGCGGTAAAGGAAGGCAATTATAACGTCATTGACAGAGATACCGCGGCAAATCCTGCCGAAATGCGTGAAATGATGCGTCAGGGACTCTTGTGCGATTACTATTTGACCAGCACCAATGCCATTTCCGAGGATGGCGTTCTGGTAAATATTGATGGGACAGGCAACCGCGTTGCGTCCATCTGCTTCGGGCCGAACAATGTGATTGTTCTGGCGAGCCTGAGCAAGGTGGCACAGGATGTGGATGCGGCAATCAAGCGCGTGAGAGGGTACGTTGCACCTGTCAACAGCATGCGCTTCATGGGGAAAACCCCTTGTGCAGTGGACGGCACCTGCCATAACTGCGTTTCCGAGGAATGTATTTGTAATCAGATTCTGGTGACAAGAGTCTGCCGCCCGGCAGGCAGAATTAAGGTGATTCTGATTGGCGAGGAATATGGATATTAAGATTTAAGTTGAAAACGGGCGCACCTTTAAGCCTTTCCGCATTAGGTGTGTCCCAATAAGAAAACATGAAGAAAATGAAATAGCTGAAAGACTGCGGATACAAGGAAGTTTCCCGCAGGCATCCTTTGACTTAGGCTGTCAAGGGGAACTGACGCAGTAGCCGTAGCTTTCAGCATTTCAGAATGCAAGGTTTCTTATCTGGGCGCACCTTTTGTGGGAAGGCTTTTTCAGAAAGAGGATTGCAAATGAACAAGCAAAAGCATATCAGTATTCGTATAGACGAAGAAGTATTGAAAAAATTTCATTATGTTTCCAGATACAACGGACGTTCCGCCAGCGGGCAGATTTTATACCTCATCAATCAATGTATTCGCGAATTTGAGAAGGAGCAGGGCGAAATCGAATTGGAACGCCCGAACCCTTGATTTTTCTCCCCAATCTGCTACAATAATGAGGTTAGGAGAGTACGATTTACGAAGGAGAAAAAATAATGGAAGAAATGGTTTTTCAGATTGGGCCCATTCGTCCGCCCAGTGAGGCAAACAGCCTGCTTTTGCGCGTGACGGTGAACTGCCCTTGGAATAGATGTAAATTCTGTATGCTGTATAAAAAATACGATTTTCATACCCGTTCCGTTGCGGAGGTGAAGAAGGATATCGACACCATGGCGGAGCTGCGTGACCGTATTTTGCAGTATAAAACGGCGAACGGCTGGGATATTCAGGCGATTAACAACGAATATCAGACCCTGACAACGGACGATCAGCGTTGGTGCTATCAGATGGTGTTCCGCTGGATGACGGAGGGGGACTGCAATTCCATCTTTTTGCAGGATGCGAATACGATGTGTCTGCGTGCGGATTGGCTTGCGGAGATTATCCGTTATGTGCGCGTGAAGCTGCCCGAAATCAAGCGGATTACCTCCTATGGCAGAGCAAACACGCTTGCGAAAATTACTCCGGAGGATTATAAAATGCTCAAGGAGGCAGGTCTAGACCGTATCCATTCCGGCTACGAATCCGGTTCCGATAAGGTGCTTGCGCTGATTGAAAAGGGCTGCACGCAGGAGGAACAGATTATCGGCGGCAGAAAGGTGAGAGAGGCAGGGATTGAGCTTTCTATCTACTTTATGCCCGGTGTCGGTGGCAGGGAGCTTTCCGATGACAACGCCATTGAAACGGCGAAGGTTATCAATGCGGTGAATCCGAATTTCGTCCGCCTGCGTACCTTTGTGCTGCGTACCGGCTCTCTGATGGAGGAGGTGCGCGATGCCGGCGGCTGGACGGAGGATACCGATATGAATAAGCTTTTGGAAATTCGCAAGCTCTTAGCGCATATCGACCCGACAAAGGCAAACGGCAGAATCACAAGCGACCACATCATTAACCTTTTACAGGAGGTCAACGGCGATATGGATACCGACCTGCCCTGGATGCTGGAATATATTGATTCCTTCCTTGCCCTGCCCAAGCTGGAGCAGAGAAAATATCAGATGGCGCGCCGCATGGGCTTCCCTCTGGACTGGAAGCAGCTTTGGCGGATGCGCGAGAGCGACCAGAAAATCGTTGAGGATTTAGCGAAAAACATTGTGGATGAAAAGGATTGGGAAAAGAAACTCCATACCTACATGGATCATTATATTTAAGGAGGTGCCGCAATGGCAAGAGAAACAGTTTTTACGGCAATTATCCCTGCAATTTTAATCTTCTTTCTGGTTTTCTTTAACATCAGAAAAATGCAGAAGCAGGCGAAGATTATGAAAATGGAGCATGAGGGCAAATGCGGCGGAGGCTGTGCAGGCTGCGCCCACAGCAAAAGCTGTCATTCCGAGAAGAAGGATTTATAAGAAAAAAAGAATCACCTCAAACTGATTTTTCTGTCAGCTTGAGGTGTTTTTTTATGCTTCTCCCTTTGTTTTGCTTTCATGCTCGTTGCGGTAGCGTGTCATTAAGCCGTGGAACAGCTCTTCTGCCGTCGGGGGCGTAAAGCTGATGGCATTTGCGCCTGCCGCTACGGTTTCACGGATGCTTTCCTGCGAGGGACCGCCTGTTGCAATGATGGGCAGGTCGGGGTAGCGTTCGCGCAGAATCCGCACTACCTCCGGCGTGCGTGCCGCGGCAGATACATTGAAAATCGTCGCACCTGCTTCCAGACGAGCATCGATGTCCGTATTTTCATCCAGAACGGTTACAACAATGGGAATATCGATGATATCTGCAATTTGCGCGATGACATCGTTCGTTGTCGGCGCATTCACCACAACTGCCATTGCCCCGAAGGCTTCGGCATCCTTTGCAAGCATGACAACGCGCGCACCTGTGGTTGTGCCGCCGCCTACGCCGCAGAAAACGGGCAGGCTGGAGGTGGAAACAATCGCATCAGCAATAATCTGCTGGGGCGTAAAGGGATATACCGCAAGTACAGCATCTGCGTTGCAGTTGCGAATGATGGCAATATCGGTAGAAAAAATCAAGGACTTGATGCGTCGCCCCATAATCACAATCCCGCTGGCGGCATAAATTTCATCCGGCATGGTTACGATATGGTGGCTTCTCAGCTTTGTCTTGACGTGGGGAATCTTTTTTTCACGGTCGAGCTTGATATGGTTCATTGGGGCACTTCCTTTCTGCATTTTATTTTTCCTAGCGTTCTTCTATATTATACGACAGAGAAAATACACTTGTCAATAAATATGGAAGGAACTGGAAGGCTGCCGCCGTACTTGACAGCAGGACGCTTTTTCATTAAACTAGAAAAAAGAATCAGAAGGTAATATGTATTTTGAAAATTTTTAAAGGAGGATGACCTTGGAGGCTTATATAGGTCTGATACTTTCCGTTTTGCTCAACATCATTCTGTTGGTGCTGATTGGGAGGTATCGTGTACAGGAAAACGAAAAGGATGTGACGGAGGAGGAAATCCGTCAGATGGTGGACGCAGGCGGCGACAGCGGTACGATTGATGAAAACGTGAAGGAGATGCTCAATAATATCTTTGAGCTGAGCAACAGCTCCGCAGGGGATATTGCCACCCATAGAACCGATATTGTTGCTGTTCCTGTGGATGCAACTCTGGAGGAAATCAAAAACGTCACGGCGGAGGAAAAATATTCCCGTATCGTGGTGTATGATGATAATATCGATAATATTGTCGGGGTGTACCATGTGAAGGATATGGTGAAATATATCCTTGCGGACGTAACCCGTGTGGAGGAGGGGCATTTCCATCTGAAGGAAATCCTCATGAAGCCCTATTTTATCCCATTTTCCAAAAAGGTGGACGAGCTGCTTGCGGAAATGAAGGTGAAGAAGGTACACATGGCAATCGTCATTGATGAATACGGCGGCACGGCAGGCATTGTCACCATGGAGGATATCATGGAGGAAATCTTCGGGAATATCTTCGATGAATATGACGAGGAAGAGGAAGAGGACATCACCGAGGTTTCGGAGGGTGTTTACCGCATTGATGGTTCGACCGATTTGCAGGATGTAGAGGAACAGCTTGGCATTACCTTCGAGGAAAATGAGGACTATGATACCCTTGGCGGCTATCTCATCGGGCAGCTGGGGCATATCCCCGAGGAGGGCGAAACGATAGAAATGAAGCTTTGCGGCTGGCTCTTTAGCGTAGAGCTGTTCGAGGAGAAGCGTATCCTCAAGGTTCTGGCAACAAGGCTGCCGGAGGAGGAAAGGGAAGAAGCCGAAGCAGAAGAAAAGGCTGACGAGGAATAAAAAAACGGACACGATTGATTTTTTTCGGTCGTGTCTTTTTTTGTGCCTGCACAGAACCTGCACAGAAGATTTTGTCCATCCATACCTTAAAGTAGAACACAAAAAAGCAGAACGCAAGGAAAGGATGGAATTTCTGATGCCCAATAATAATCGGTATGAAATAAGTGAAGCTTTACAAATGCCCCTGCCGCTGACCAAGGAAGAAGCCATGCAGGAAACGCTGACGCAGGAGGAGAGCGCCGCACGCCGCTTTCCGATTCTGCCGAGCAATGCAAATGTGACGGTGATTCCCATTATTCCGGGGATTGCGCTTTTCGGCTACATCCGCTTTCTGAATGCAAGTCCCGTGGAAACGCGCGTGGATATCTACGCCAACGGGCGGAGGGTGGCTGCGGATTTGCGCTATCAGCATTTTACGGAATATATGAAGCTGTTTCCGGGGTGGTATCGCATTGCGATTTACCGCGCAGGAACTGTCACAAACCCTCTGACCGTTCTGCGCTTGCAGATGCAGTCCGGCGGCATTTATACCGTTGCGGTGACAGGTCTGGCAGATGCGCTTTCTACGCTGACCATAGAGGACAGCCACCGTTACCTCAGCCCCAATCGGGCGTATATCCGCTTTGTGCAGCTTTCACCGACTGCCCCTGCCATGGATGTTTACTGGGATGACCGCATGGTGCTTTCCGATTTGCGCTATGAGGAAATCAGCCGCTACCTCACCACAGCTCCCGGCAGTCACAATCTCAAGCTGCGCGAGACTGACACAGGCAAAATTCTTGTGGAGCATCCCAAAGTGAACCTCAAGGGCGGCAAGGCGTATACAGTTTATGTGGTTGGCAGCCGCGCGGACAGGGCAGGTCTGCAGGTGCTGATCCCCCTTGAGGGTGTGACCTATCTGGACTTCGGAAAGTGAGAAATTTATGGATTTTTTCTCAAAAAACCTGTACGAATGGCTTATCCTTTGTTATACTATTGTCAATACCTATCGTAAAAAATCACGATAAATTTCAGTATAACCGAATAAAGGAGAATCATCATGTTAAAAGGGAAAACTGTTGTTCTGGGTGTAACAGGCAGTATTGCTGCGTATAAAATGGCAAATGTGGCAAGCATGCTCGTGAAGCTGCATGCGGATGTGCATGTGATCATGACGGAAAATGCCTGCCAGTTTATTACGCCTGTTACCTTTGAAACACTGACCGGCAATAAATGTATGGTAGATACCTTCGACCGCAATTTCCAGTTCCATGTGGCACATATTTCCATCGCGAAAAAGGCGGATGTGCTTCTGGTTGCGCCTGCTTCCGCAAATGTGATTGGCAAGCTGGCAAACGGCATTGCGGATGATATGCTGACGACAACGGCTATGGCCTGCACCTGTCAAAAAATCGTTGCGCCTGCCATGAATACCAATATGTATCATAACCCCATTTTGCAGGATAATCTGAAAAAGCTGGAGGGCTATGGCTTTACGGTGATTGCGCCCGAAAAGGGCGTACTTGCGTGCAGAGATATCGGGGATGGAAAAATGCCCTCCGAGGACGTTCTGGTGGGGTATATCCTGCGTGAAATCGCGCATGAAAAAGACCTTGCCGGCATGAAAGTGATTGTCACCGCAGGACCGACACAGGAAAGCGTAGACCCTGTGCGTTATATTACAAATCACTCCACAGGGAAAATGGGCTATGAGCTGGCGAAGGCGGCAATGCTGCGCGGCGCAGAGGTAACACTTGTCAGCGGTGTGACAAATCTGGAGCCCCCTATGTTTGTGGATTATGTGCAGGTAAAGAGCGCAGGGGATATGTTTGAGGCAATGAAGTCTCGTTTCCTTGATAATGATATCATCATCAAGGCGGCGGCGGTTGCGGATTATAAGCCCAAAAGCTACAGTGATGAAAAAACAAAGAAAAAGGACGGCGAAATGTCCATCGAGCTGGACAGAACACAGGATATTCTGAAATATCTGGGCGAGCATCGCAGAGAAGGTCAGTTCTACTGCGGCTTCTCCATGGAAACCCAGAATATGCTGGAAAATTCCCGCGTGAAGCTGGATAAGAAGAATATTGATATGGTGGTTGCCAATAACCTTAAGATTGCAGGCAGTGGTTTCGGCACGGATACGAATGTGGTAACGATGATTTCCAAGGAGGAGGAAATTCAGCTGGAGCTTCTGAGCAAGGCTGAGGTTGCACATAAGATTCTGGATGAAATTTTGAAACTGAAGGCAATGAAGGGCTGAAAACAGAATGGCTGAAAATAGAATAGCTCTGTCGCATGGAAGGTCTGCGGCAGGGCTTTTCTTGCGAAATAGGCAGATTGCATAAAAAAGAGACGGAATTTTTGTATGCGATAACGTCTGTTTTATTCGTAAAAACGGTCAAAATGGATTGACAAAGACAAATGCAAATGATACAGTAACAGTAGAAATGCGTCATAACGCACGCATTTGCGCCATTGACCTTCGATGGCGGTTGGTTCGAACCAAGGAGGAAACACATGGATGCGATGAGCAGCAGAATCTCGGAAAATCTCAGACAGATTCGGAAGGAAAAGAAACTCAGCCTTGACAGCATGGCAGAGCAGACGGGAGTCAGCAAAAGCATGCTGGGGCAGATTGAAAGAGGGGAATCCAGCCCCACGGTGGCAACGCTCTGGAAGATTGCGACCGGGCTGCATATTTCCTTTACCGCCCTTTTGGAGGGCAGGCAGACAGAAACCCAGCTCATCCGAAGGGACGAGGTTTCCCCGCTTTTGAGCGATGAGGGGCGGTTTCGGCTGTTTCCCTTTTTCCCCTACGATGCAGAAAGAAGATTCGAAATGCTCAGCATTGAGCTGGAGCCGGGCACTCGCTCGGAATCTGTTCCCCATGAGGATGGAACAGAGGAATTTGTACTTGTTTTTGAAGGCGCACTGCGGCTGACTGTGGATGGTGTGGAATATGTGGTAGAGGCGGGCGAAGGGATTCGCTATCTTGCCAATAAGCCCCATATTTATGAATGTCACGGCACGCAGAAGACAAAAATCTGTATGGTCATTTATTATGACAAATAAAAAATAACCGTTATAACGGATTTTTTGCGCCGAAGCGAAGAAAGGGCTAGGTGAATCAGATGAGCATTACACCCAGAATTGAGAAAATCCGTCAGAACTATATCAATACCAAGCCGTCCATTTCCTATGAACGCGCAAGAATCTGGACAGAATCCTTCAAAAGAACGGAAGGCATGCCTGCACAGATTCGTACCGCACAGGCGTTTTATGATACCTGTAATGAGCTTTGCGTCAATATTTTTGAGGGCGAGCTGATTGTCGGCGCAAGCGGCGAATATCGCAAATGCGGCATTTTGACACCCGAATTTGCGTGGAAATGGGTCGATGATGAAATGGATAACTTTCCGAGCCGTCCGCAGGACCCCTATGAAATGACGGACGAGCAGAGAGCCTATGTCAGAGAAAATATCTTCCCTTACTGGAAGGGCAAATCCGTTGAGGATGCTTTTCTGGCGCGCACCTCCGCGGAAACAAAGAAAATCGGCGTAGATACGGGTTTTGTGGATACCGACTCCAAATGGCGCAACGGCATTGGCGAAATGTCTCCCGACTATGTGGATCAGCTGTTCCCCAAGGGCTTCGGTGGCATTAAGAAGGAAGCAGAGGGCTACATGGCAGAGCTGAACGAAGCGATCCCCGAAGAAAAGGATAAGCTGATTTTCTATCGTTCCATCGTTCTGGTTTGCGATGGTATCGTGCGTCTGGCAAACAGATATGCCGAAAAGGCAAGAGAAATGGCGGCAGAGGAAAAGGACGAAGCGAGAAAGGCGGAGCTGCTTGAAATTGCGGCAACCTGTGAAGCCGTTCCCGAAAATCCCCCGAAATCCTTCCGCGAGGCAATCCAGTTCACATGGTTCGTACAGCTGGGCGGCATTATCTCCGAAAACCCTCTGGCATTGAATCCCGGACGCTTCGACCAGTATATCTATCCTTATTATAAAGCAGATTTGGATGCAGGCAAAATTGATTATGATACCGCACTGGAGCTGATAGAGTGCCTGTGGCTGAAATACAGCGAATGGGCTTGGACGATTTCCGCAAACACAGCGGACTTCTTCGCAGGCTATACCAACTTTGAAAATCTGACCGTCGGCGGCACCACAAAGGACGGCAGGGATGGCACAAATGATATTTCCTATATGGCAATTCAGGCAACGAAGGAAACGAAATGCCATCAGCCGACCCTGAGCTGCCGTATCCATGCGGATTGTCCTCCCGCATTCATGGAGGCAGTGACAGAACTTGTTTCCACAGGCAGTGGCTTCCCTGCCATCCATAGCGACAGAACAGGCTACGAAATGCTCCGCAATCTGGGCTATGAACCTGAGGACGCAAGAGACTGGAATAACTGCGGCTGTGTTGTACCTCATTCCAGAAAGACCTTTGAATGGACCTCCTCCTGCAATATCAGCTTTGCGGCGGCATTGGAATTTGCGCTGAATGAAGGCAAGAGCCGCCTGACGGGTGAACAGGTTGCCCTGCCCGAAAAAGACCCGAAAACCTTTACCTCCTATGAGGAAATCGAGGCTGCGTTGTTCAGACAGTTCTCCTATATGGTAAAGCATGGCGTGATCAGCCTGCTGACTGCGCAGAAAATCCATAAGGAACAGGCACCCCGTCCGTTCCTGTCCGCCTGCAATGAATATTGCGTGAAAAACGGCAAGGATCTGGTGGACGGCGGCGCAAAATACAACATCGGGCCTGTATTCACAGGCGTTGGGCTTTCCGTTACGGCAAACTCTCTGGCTGTAATCAAAAAGCTGGTGTTTGAAGAAAAGAGCGTAACGCTTTCCGAATTGATTGATGCACTGAACAACAACTGGGAAGGCTATGAAGCCCTGCGTGCAAAGGCGCAGGCGGTACCCAAATACGGCAATGATGATGATTATGTGGACAGCATTGCGAAAAAGCTGGCAGATTATTTCTATCATGACGTAACGGCGTATAAGGATATCTACGGGCATCATTTCGTAACGGCGTTCATGGGTATTTCCAACTACCTGCCGACCGGTAAGGTGCTTGGCGCAACACCCGACGGCAGAAGGGCGAAGGACCCCATCAACGAGGGCGTTTCCCCTTATACCGGCACAGATACCTCTACCTGCCTTGCGGCACTGCGTTCCTCCGCAAAGCTGAATCACGATATTCACAGCGGCGGCACACTGCTGAACCTGCGTCTGAATCACGATTTGGTTGCAACAAAGAGAGGGCGCGCAAACCTCGGCGCAATGCTCCAGTCCTATTTTGCGCTGGGCGCATTCCATGTACAGTTCAACACCATTTCCAACGAGGTGCTGAAGGATGCACAGGCGCACCCCGAAAATTACAGAGATTTGCTTGTGCGTGTTGCGGGATACAGCACACAGTTTGTCAATCTGTCGAAATCCATGCAGGATTCCATCATGGCAAGAAACGCACATGAGGAATTTTAAGACAGCATAAAAAATGCCGCAGATGCAAAGCGTCTGCGGCTGTTGATGAAAAAGAAAGAAAGGGAATGGCTATGAAGGGTTATCTGATGCAGATGCAGCCGTTTTCCGTCAATGACGGGGATGGGATTCGTACCACGATTTTTCTGGCAGGCTGTCCGCTGCACTGCAAATGGTGCGCGAATCCGGAGGGACTGAGGCAGCACCCTGTTGTCGGCTTTTACGCAAGGCTGTGCATCGGCTGCGGCGCGTGTGCGGCGGTCTGTCCCAAGGGAATCGGCATTGACCTGAATGCAGAACGGGAAAAATGCGTCAGCTGCGGCGCATGTGTGGCGGCTTGTCCCAAGGGGGCAAGAAAAGCACTTGTTTCTCTGGCGGATGCGGATGAAATCATTGCGGAAGCGGCAAAGCATCAGCTTTTTTACCGCAATTCCGGCGGTGGCATTACCTTTTCCGGTGGCGAAGCAACGGCGCAGCCTGAGCTTTTGGAGTATCTTTCCTCCCGTCTGTATGATATGGGCTTCAGTCTGGATATAGAATCCTGCGGCTATTTTGAATTTGAACGGGTACGCAGCTCTCTGGAACGGATGGATTTGATTTTTATGGATTTGAAGCACATGGATTCTGCCCTGCATGAAAAATTTACGGGCGTTCCCAATGAACGGATTCTGGAAAATATCAAGCGGCTGGCGGAGCTTTCGGCAAGAGTGGTCATTCGGATTCCGACGATTGAGGGCGTGAATGCGGATGAGGAAAATATCCGCAAAAGCGGCGAATTTGTGAAGAAATATCTGCCGCATGCCGAAATGGAGCTTCTGCCGTATCATAAATTTGGCTTTGGGAAATATGAGGCACTGGGGATGGACTTGCCCGATGCCGCATTTGGAACCCCCACAAAAGAAAAAATGGAGCATCTGAAGGGGATTTTGCGGGAAATCGGCATTTCTCTTGCGGACTTCAAATAAACAAAAGAAACAGACATCCTGTCACAGGTGGGCGCACCTTCCTGACGGGATGTCTGTTTTTATCTGTTTTTGCCTTATATATGATAGTATTCGTATTTCTTGACGAAGCAGAAGCCTGTTGTCCCCGGACCGGTGTGGGTGGAGATGGTCGCGCCAATCTGGAAGGGAGGCAGGAATTCCATGCCGGGAACCGTTTCCTGCAGCAGAGCATAAAAGCTGTCCATATCGTCCCAGATGGTATTTGTGCCGGGCATTGCGATATAATGTGCGGGATTTTCGCCGGTTTCCTTGAAATGCTTTGCGGTGATGGATGCAATCTGTGCAAGTCCTTTTTTTCTGGCACGGCAGATACCGCCTGCGCTGATTTCGCCGCCCTTTAAAATGATGATGGGCTTGATTTTCAGAAGGCCTGCGGAAATAGTGGCAACCTTGCCGATGCGTCCGCCAATCTCAAGATAGCTTAAATCCCCGACCATGAAATGAATGCGGGCATCCTCTCTTGCTTTTTCCGCGTATGTAATCACCTCATTCAGAGATTTTCCGTTCTTCTGCATCCGCGCCATTTCCATCAGAAGCAGGGCCTGCGCGCCTGTTGCCACCCAGGAATTGATGACGTGAATCTGCGCATGAGGGAATTCCTCCTCCAGCATGGATTTTGCCGTTACCGCAGATTCCAGAGAGGCGGTCAGCGTGCGCGTCATGGTGATGCAGATGATGTCCTTGCCTGCTTCGAGGGCAGGGCGGAATGCATCCATATAATCCTGAATGGAGGGCAGGGAGGTTTTGGGGTAGCCCTTTTCCTCTGTCATATAGCGAAAATATTCCTCTAAAGAGATTTCTTGAATTTCCTTATAATAAGTTTCATGGTCTATCGAAATATAAAAGGGAATCAACCCGATTCCTAATTCCTTTGCCTTTGCAAAGCCGATATCACAGGCACCATCGCTGAAAATTTGATACTCTGCCATACTATTCTCTCCTTACCTTCAGACGTTCAAATGATTCTGCGGAAATGGTCTTCCGCGGTGGTCTTGCTATACTATAACAAATCAGAACGGAAATTTCAACATCAGAAACACATTATGTAGTATAAAAAACCACAAAATATTGTTTGTGCATGAAAGCACTGCGTTTCTGCTGCTTTTTTGCAGAAAAAATGACAGGATTTTCTGTACGGGAATTTAACGGGAGAGAAGGGAAAGAACTCCTTGCCAAACAAGAAAAAATAAGTTAGACTAAAATAAGGGGAAGTACCCCCAAAAAGAAAAGGAGGTGAAAACATGAAACGAGTATTAGAGCTGATTATAAGCTTGATTGCAACAGCGGCGACCTATGCGTTAATGCATGTAGTGCTTTTTATGGACTTATTCAAATTTCAACATAAATTGCCGGTATATGTACCTACGGTGATAGCGGTAATTGTCGGACTTATATTTTATTTTCTACTTGCTACGCCATTGGCAGGTCTGCTCCTGAAACGGCTGAATCAGACAGAGGAACGCCTTTCCAAAATGAACTTGAAGGAGCTTTCGCTTTCCGTTATCGGCTGTATTGTCGGGCTGGTTCTGGCGAACCTCATCGGCATGGCATTCAATGGCTTTGGCGCACTTGGCACGTTTATCGTGGTGCTGTTGAACATCCTGTTCGGGATTCTGGGGATTCGCGTTGCCAGAAGAAAGAAGGATGATGTGAACGTGCGCACGCTGAAGGAGGTGCTGATGACAACCCCTCCCAGCACGGCGGAGGATTCCATTTACGGCAGACCGAAAATTCTGGATACCAGTGTTATCATTGACGGAAGAATTCTGGATTTGCTGCAAACAGGCTTTATCGAAGGGAAAATCATCATCCCTGATTTTGTTCTGGAGGAGCTGCGCCATATTGCGGATTCTGCGGACAGCCTGAAGCGTCAAAGAGGGCGCAGAGGTCTGGATATTCTGAACGAAATTCAGAAGCAGCTGGCAGTTCCTGTAGAAATTCAGAGCTTTCATCCCGGTCAGCAGATGGAGGTGGATTCCATGCTGCTGAAAATGGCGGACAGCATGGATGCCTTCGTGGTGACGAATGACTTTAACCTGAATAAGGTTGCGGAATTTCAGGGCGTGCGTGTGCTGAATATCAATGAGCTTTCCAACGCGGTGAAGCCTGTGGTTTTGCCGGGAGAGGAAATGGTGGTTACCATCATAAAGGCCGGCAAGGAAGCAGGACAGGGTGTTGCGTATCTGAACGACGGCACGATGATTGTGGTGGACGGCGGCAGTAAGCACATCGGCGAGACGATTACGGTGATTGTGACGAGCGTATTGCAGACAGCGGCAGGTCGTATGATTTTTACAAAAATGATTGCTGCGGCATAAATAAAGAGAGCAAAAGTGCGAAATCAGCCTGTTTGATTTCGCATTTTTGCTGAATCGGGAGGAAAAAAAGATGAGCATCAGTACGGCTGTGATTGTAGCGGCAGGAAAGGGCAAGCGCATGGGAACGGAAATCAGCAAGCAGTTTCTGCCCCTTTGCGGAAAGGAAATTCTTGCACATACGGTTGAAAAATTTGAAAAAGCGGCGTGTATTCGGGATATCATTCTGGTGACAGGAGGAGATGCCCTGCAGGATGTGCGGCAGATGGTGCAGGAATACGGCTGGAAGAAAATTATTTCCGTAACGGAGGGCGGCAAGGAGAGGCAGGATTCTGTATTCCTTGGCTTGCAGCAGGTGCCGCAGGATACGGAAATTGTGCTGATTCATGATGGGGTGCGTCCGTTTGTGACGGAGGAAATTTTGGAACGCTCCATTGTGGCGGCAAAGGAGACAGGCGGCTGTGTGGTGGGCGTGCCTGCGAAGGATACGATTAAGGTATGCGATGCGGAGGGCTTTGCGATTGCCACGCCGGACAGAAGTACCCTCCGGCAGATACAGACTCCGCAGACCTTCCGCCGAAAGGAAATTCTTGCGGCATACGAAAAAGCGAAGGCGGACGGCTTTCTGGGAACGGATGATGCCTCTGTTGCGGAGCACAGCGGCTTTCCTGTGCGGGTTATCATGGGCAGCTACCGCAACATCAAAATCACGACAAAAGAGGATTTGCTGATTGGCGCGGCATTTTTGAAGGAGGAAACCGAATGAAAACAGTGACGATTTATACGGACGGCGCATGTTCGGGCAACCCAGGTCCCGGTGGCTATGGTGTTGTGCTGCTGTATGGCAGTGCGAAAAAGGAGCTTTCCGCAGGCTATCGTCTGACAACAAACAACCGCATGGAGGTGCTTGCGGTTATCAAAGGACTGGAAGCATTGAAGGAGCCTTGCAGGGTGAACCTCTACAGTGACTCGAAATATGTGGTGGATGCGATAGAAAAGGGCTGGGTTGTGAAATGGCGGCAGAACGGCTGGATGCGGAACAAAAAGGAGAAGGCTTCAAATGTTGACCTCTGGGAGCGGCTGCTTTTGCTGCTGGAAAAGCATCAGGTGACCTTCCTCTGGGTGAAGGGGCATGCGGACAACCCCGGCAACGAAAGGTGTGACGAGCTGGCGCGGATGGCAATCCAGAACGGAGCCCTGCAGGAGGATGAAAATTACGGGAAAATGTAATGCTTTGTCGAGCGAATCCCAAGTGATTCACTGGAAATCGGATTGACACTGACGGAAATTTATGCTAATATCAAACTGTAACAAATTTTTATCTATCTCAAGTAGGAGGATTTTAAAGAATGAAAAAAGGTACAGTAAAATGGTTTAACGCAGAAAAAGGTTTTGGTTTCATCTCCGTACCTGGTGAAGACGATGTATTCGTACATTTCTCCGCAATTCAGGCTGAAGGCTACAAAACACTGGAAGAAGGCCAGGAAGTTGAATTTGAAGTAGTACAGGGTGCAAAAGGCCCTCAGGCTGCAAACGTAACACGTGCTTAATCGATTTTCTTTATTTGACCTAAGTGCGAAAGCATTCAGACATATATTTGAGCTTGGTTATGCAACAAAGAGGCTCTCCGTCAGGAGAGTCTTTCTTTATGCCGAAAAAGTGTATTTTTTTGGAAATTATCGGCAGATGAGGGCGTTTTTTTCTTTGGAATCGTTGCATCCGAGAAAATGGTGTGCTACAATTAAGTGTCACACAGAAGATAATGTAAAAGAAAAACTTGAAACGATTGGAGTAATTCTAAATGAGTCAGAATATTGAAAATATCAGAAACGTAGCGATTATTGCCCATGTTGACCACGGCAAAACCACATTGGTGGATCAGCTGCTCAGACAGAGCGGTATCTTCCGTTCCAATCAGGAGATACAGGAAAGAGTCATGGACAGCGGCGATATTGAACGGGAAAGAGGGATTACCATTCTTTCCAAAAACACAGCCGTAAACTATGGCGATACCAAAATCAACATCATTGATACCCCCGGACATGCCGATTTCGGCGGCGAGGTAGAGCGTGTGCTGAAAATGGTAGACGGCGTTGTGCTGGTGGTGGATGCATTTGAAGGGCCTATGCCCCAGACAAAATTCGTTCTGCGCAAGGCGTTGGAGCTGAATCACCCTGTTGTTGTTTGCGTAAATAAGGTGGATAGACCCGAAGCACGCCCTGATGAGGTTGTGGATGAGGTTCTGGAGCTGTTCATGGAGCTGGATGCAAACGAAGACCAGCTGGATTCTCCCTTTGTATTCGCATCTGCAAGAGGCGGCTATGCCTCCGAGGATCCCTCTGCAAGAGAAGGGGATATGAAGCCCTTGTTTGAAGCAATCATCAATCACATTCCTGCACCCAAGGGGGATGTGAATGCACCGGCACAGGCTCTGATTTCCACGATTGACTACAGCGAATATCTGGGTCGTATCGGCATCGGTAAGATTGAAAACGGCGTACTGCGCGTCAATGACGAGGTTGTCGTTCTGAATATGCACAATGCGGAAACACAGAAAAAGGTTCGTATCACAAAGTTGTACGAATTTCAGGGCTTGCAGAGAGTGGAGGTAAAGGAAGCGAGCGTCGGCAATATTGTTGCGCTTAGCGGCATTGAAAATATCATGATTGGGGATACCATCTGTTCCCCCGAAAAGCCTGAACCTCTGCCCTTTGTGAAGATTTCCGAACCCACATTGGCAATGAATTTCTCCGTAAATGACAGCCCCTTCGCAGGGCAGGAGGGGAAATATGTTACCTCCAGACAGATTCGTGACAGATTGTTTAAGGAATTGAATACAGATGTCAGCCTGCGGGTAGAGGATACGGATAATTTGGATAGCGTGAAGGTTTCCGGCAGAGGGGAGCTGCATCTTTCCATTCTGATTGAAACACTCCGCAGAGAGGGCTATGAATTTCAGGTTTCCAAGCCGGAGGTGCTGTTCAGAGAGATTAACGGCAAGAAATGCGAGCCTATGGAGGCGGTAACGATTGACGTTCCTGAGGAATTTGTCGGCAATGTTATCGAAAAGCTGGGCAGCAGAAAGGGCGAAATGACAAATATGTATCCTGCAAAGGGCGGCTATACCAGACTGGAATTTTCTATTCCTGCAAGAGGTCTGATTGGTTACCGCAGTGAATTTATGACGGATACCAAGGGCAACGGCATTATGAACTCCCTGTTTGACGGCTACGAACCCTATAAGGGGGATATCGTGACACGTTCGCAGGGCTCTCTGGTTGCGTTTGAAAGCGGCGAAGCAATCACCTATGGTTTGTATAACGCGCAGGAACGTGGGGATCTGTTCATTGGCGCAGGCACAAAGGTTTACGAGGGCATGGTTGTCGGCAGAAATGCCCGTGCGGATGATATGGATATCAACGTATGTAAGAAAAAGCAGCTGACAAATACCCGTGCGAGCGGCTCCGATGATGCGCTGAAGCTGACACCGCATATCACGATGTCTCTGGAGCAGTGCATGGAATTTATCAGTGATGATGAGTTGTTGGAGGTAACCCCCCAGAATCTGCGTATGCGGAAAAAGATTCTGGATAATACCCAGCGCAGAAAGGCGAAAAACCGCGCAAACAGCTAAGAAGCGGTTCTGATTAGGATTTTTTGGAAAGAGGTGCACCATGGCGGCAAAAGCGAAGAAAAAGGGCGGCAGCTTCGTAAAACAGGCGGCAATTCTGGCGGCAGCCAGCCTGCTGGTACGTTTTTTGGGCTTTATATACCGTTGGCCTTTAACCAATATGATTGGGGACGAGGGCAATGCAATTTATGCCGGCGGCTACTACATTTATACCTTTCTGCTGATTTTGTCCTCGGCAGGACTGCCTGCAGCAATTTCTAAGCTGGTTTCCGAGCGAATCGCACTGAAGCAATACCGAAACGCGCATCGTGTCTTTCAGGCGGCTTTGGTGATTTCCACAAGCCTTGGTGTGTTCTTTGCCCTTGTGATGGGACTTGGCGCACATCAGCTTGCAAATGTGATTGGGATTCCTGACAGCTATTATTCCCTGCTGACGCTTTGCCCGACTTTGGTGATTGTTGCCATCATGTCCGTATTTCGTGGATATTTCCAAGGGATGCGTACCATGGTGCCGACCGCGATTTCTCAGGTTGTAGAGCAGGTGTTCAACGCCTTTTTCAGCGTGTATCTGGCGTGGGTGTTTATGAGCATCAATATTCCGGAAGGGATGACGAAAAACATTCCTCTGGCATCTGCCGGCGGTACGATGGGGACAGGCGTTGGTGCATTGGCAGGTCTGGTTGTGGTAGTCTTTGCCTACTGTCTGATTCGCCCGTACCTGCTTTGGAGAGCAGAGCGATGCAAGCAGCCCTACGAGGAATCGAAGCGTGAGCTGATTGGCAGAGTTTTGCAGACGGCATGGCCGATTATCGCAGGTACGGCGGTATTCAGTATTACCAATCTGATTGATATGAGTATGGTTGTGAATATCCTGCAAAAAACAGGCTTTTCTGAAGTGGATGCGAAGGCATTGTATGGACAGCTTTCCGGGAAATATGTCACGCTGACAACCCTGCCCGTAACCATTTCCACAGCGATTGCAACAGCGGCTCTGCCGAGCATTGCCGCATCGGTAAAGCTGAAGGAGAAAAAACAGGTGCGCAGAAAAATGGCACTGACCTACCGCATTTCCATGATTATTTCTGTGCCTGCGGCGGTTGGTATCAGTGCGCTTGGGCCGCAGATTATCCACATGCTGTTCCCCAGTGCAAGCGACGGCGGTACACTGCTGACGGTTGGCGGCGTTTCGATTATCTTCCTTGCGCTCTGCCAGACCTCTACGGGGATTTTGCAGGGGATTGGACATATTAAGGTGCCCGTGATCGGTGCGATTCTGGGTGCCATTACAAAGGTGATTCTGAACATGGTTCTGATTCGGATTCCTTCTATTAACGTTCTGGGGGCAGTGCTTTCCACAACGGGCTGCTATCTGGTTGCAGGCGTTTTTGATGTAATCATGCTGAGCAGACTGACGGGAACGAAATTTGATATCATGGGTAGCTTTCTCAAGCCGATTATCGGCTCTGCTGCCATGGCGGCGGCAACGCTTGGCAGCTATCATGTGTTCTATCAGCTTTTGCAGAGCAACACCATCGCGACACTGCTTGCAATCTGTATTGCGGTTGCGGTGTATGGTCTGGTGATGCTGCTCATCAAGGGTATCGTGGAGGAGGACTTGCAGACGGTACCCGGCGGCGGCAAGTTGATTCGCGTTTGCAGACGGCTGCATTTGTTATAAAAACAGAAATCCACCGAATGATTTTGCGGAAGATTCGGTGGATTTTTCTATAAAAAGGGATTTTTTTGGATACATTTTGAAAAAATATAAAATCTGTTGTTGACAGAAAGAATATCCTGTGGTAACATGTAAAAGTCGCTGAACAAAAGCGGTAAAAAATATCGAGGCGTGGCTCAGCTTGGTAGAGCGCTACATTAGGGATGTAGAGGTCGCAGGTTCAAATCCTGTCGCCTCGATTTTTATAAAAAATTCTTTCGGAAGCTTTTGAAAGAAGAAAAAAGAATTGACAGGAATATAATCCTGTGGTATCATAATTAAGCCGCTGAATAAGCGGTAGGAATATCGAGGCGTGGCTCAGCTTGGTAGAGCGCTACATTAGGGATGTAGAGGTCGCAGGTTCAAATCCTGTCGCCTCGATGGCAGTTTAAGAGACGAATATGATTCGTCTCTTTTTTCATATTCGGCAGTGATTTGAAAAAAATTGGAAAAAGAGAGAATCGGCACGGCCTACGGAGGTGAACCGTTTATGACCGACCAGAACGAGGCACGATTGGTCAAGAGGGCGAAGCAGGGGGACATGCACGCCTTTGAGGAACTCATTATACAGCATGAAAAGATCGTTTATAACGTGGCACTGCGCATGATGAACCACAGCGAGGATGCGAAGGATATTTCGCAGGAGGTGTTTCTGAAGGCGTATCGGAATATCGGGAATTTTGACGAGCGGTCGCAGTTTTCTACCTGGATTTACCGCATTACGGCGAATACCTGCATTGATGAAATGCGAAAGCGGAAGGGCAGGCAGAGCTTTTCGTTAGAGGAAGAGCTGGAAAGCGAGGAAGGCAGCATGCAGCGGCAGGTTGCGGATGCGGGCGAAACACCGGAGGAAAGCATGCTTCGAGAGGAGCAGAAAAGCGAGATTTTACAGGCACTGGAGAGCCTTTCGCCGGAGCATAAGGTGGCGGTTATCCTGCGGGATATCAAGGGGCTTTCCTACGAGGAAATTGCGGAGATTCTGGAGCTTACGCTGGGAACGGTGAAGAGTCGTATTTCCCGTGGGCGAAATCAATTAAAGCAGGAAATTTTAAAATTACGGGAACAAGATGCACATTTTATTCGTCATAAGAGAGGAAAGGAGGGAAGGCAATGAATTGTGATAAAGTGAAAGAGCTGCTCTGGGCGTATTTGGAAAACAAAACCACGGCAGAGGAAACAGCAGAAATCGAAACGCATTTGGAAGGCTGTGCGGCTTGCAGAGAAGAGCTGGCGCAGCAGAAGGAAATCAAAAACGCTTTGGCGAGCCTTCCTGACGAGGAACTCCCTGAAGGCTATCATACAGAGCTGATGCAGAAGCTGCAGGCGGAACGCAAGATTGTGCCTTTCCCTGCAAAGAAGAAGCATGGCTGGAAGCAGATGAGCATGATCGCGGCGGCGGTGCTTGTGGTTGTGGTGGCAGGCGGCACGAGGGGGATGCTGGAAATGCGGCAGAACCAGAACGAGGAGATAGAGCAGATTCTGTTTGAGAATACTGCGCTGACGGCGGATACGGGCGAGGAAGCGGCAGAACAGATTGCGGCGGACAGCGCGACAGAGAACAATGCGGCGGAAAAATCCGATACCAAGGAGGATTTTTCTGAGCAGGAAACAAAGAAAGTAAAAAAACCTGTTTCGCAGAAAACGGCACCAAAAGAAACTACACCCAAAGAAGCAACTCCGAAGGAAACAACTCCGAAGGAAACGGCAAAGTCTTTTCGGTCGGAGGGAGCGGCAACCATGCCGAAAGCAGCTTTATATGCAAGTGAAGCGGAAAATGCGATGGACAGCGAGACATTGGTGAGCGGCACACGCGCTGCGGACAGCAATGCGGCGGACAGCATGACACTTCAGGTGGCAGAAAAGGAGACAGCCTTGCAGGCAATTCGCAAGAGCATAGAGGAAGCCGGCGGTTATGAGGGAAGCAGTGTGGATGATGTGATTCAGGCGGTGATTCCTGTGGCAAATTATGCAGATTTTCTGGAGCAGGTCGGCAAGCTGGGCGAAATACAGGCGCTTTTCCAAGGCGAGGCGGACGGTGCATCGCACACAATCAGCATTTCGGTAACGGAAAAATAAAAAGGGACACGGTGGATTTTTACGAGAAAAGCCGTGTTCTTTTTTTGCTGAAATTTTCTTGGGGACAGAGAATTTTGATATGTTTTGCAAAAAATAGCTTGACAAATCTCTGACAAACGCATATACTGGTCTCGTAAATAAATAGAATCTTCAGGGCAGGGTGAAAGTCCCTACCGGTGGTACAGCCCACGAGCCGCAAGGCATGATTCGGTGAAACTCCGAAGCCGACAGTATAGTCTGGATGAAAGAAGATGGATGAACGTAGGAAAAGTGTTTCTTTTCTGTGTCTTTTTGAGATATCTGCTCTGGATTGTTTTTGAACATTCCGGAGCTTTTCTTATTTGGGCACAGGGAGTCTTTTGGTGTGTGTTTCTGATGCTCTGAGCGATTCTGTTCGGAGCATTTTTTATTTTGTATTTTTGAAATCTGTCTGGAGGGATTCTATGAAGGATTCAGAATATATGGAGCTTGCACTCATGCTTGCGAAAAATGGGCTCGGATGGACGGCACCGAACCCGATGGTAGGGGCAGTGCTTGTGAAGGATGGTGAAATCATCGGTCAGGGGTGGCATGAAAAATGCGGTGAGCCGCATGCAGAGCGAAACGCATTGGCAAATTGCAAAAAATCGCCGCAGGGCGCAACGCTTTATGTCACATTAGAGCCTTGCTGCCATCAGGGCAGACAGCCGCCTTGTGTAGATGCCATTCTGGAGGCAGGCATTCGGCGCGTGGTGGTCGGCTCAGCAGACCCCAATCCGCTTGTGGCAGGAAAGGGAATTCGGATTTTGCGAGAGCATGGCATAGAGGTAACGGAGCACATGCTGGAGGAGGAATGTGATCGCTTGAATGAGGTGTTTTTCCACTATATTCAAACAAAGCGTCCCTTTGTGGTAATGAAATATGCGATGACGATGGACGGAAAAATTGCAACCTACACAGGTGCATCCAAATGGATTACATCGGAAACGGCAAGAGCACATGTGCAAGAGCAAAGGCATAAATATACTGCAATTATGGTGGGTGTGGGAACGGTATTGGCAGATAACCCTATGTTAAATTGCAGGATGGAGGGCGGAAAAAACCCGATTCGCATTATTTGCGATACACACCTTCGCACACCGCTGGATACGCAAATTGTTGCAACGGCGAAGGAAATACCGACCATCCTTGCAACCTGCTGTGCGGATAGGGAAAAACAGGAGGCATATCTGGCGGCAGGCTGTCAAATCCTACAGGTGAACGAAAAAAACGGGCATGTTGATTTACGGGAATTGATGCAAAAATTAGGTGAGAGGGAAATTGACAGTATTCTGATAGAGGGTGGCGGCACACTCCACTGGACAGCATTGGAGGAAGGCATTGTGCAAAAGGTGCAGGCATATATCGCACCGAAATTATTTGGCGGACGGACGGCAAAAACCCCTATCGAGGGGCAGGGCGTTGCAACGCCGGCAGAGGCATTTTATTTAAAGAACAGCAAAATCATACCTCTGGGAGAGGATTTTCTGATAGAGAGCGAGGTGAGCGGAGATGTTCACAGGAATTGTTGAGGAAATCGGAAGGGTTGAGAGAATCAAGCACGGACAGCATTCTGCGGTCTTGACCATTCATGCGGATACGGTTTTGGAGGGAACCAAAATCGGCGACAGCATTGCAGTCAACGGCATTTGCCTGACGGTGACGGAGCTGTTTTCGCACGGCTTTTCGGCGGATGTGATGCACGAAACGCTGAACCGTTCCTCTCTGGCAGGGCTGACAATGGGAACGCCTGTGAATCTGGAAAGAGCCATGGCGGCAGACGGACGCTTTGGCGGGCATATCGTTGCAGGCCATGTAGACGGTGTGGGAAAGGTGATCCGCGTGCGTCGGGATGATACAGCCATTTGGTATACCATACAGGCGAAGGCGGAGCTGATGCGATATATCGTTGAAAAGGGCTCCATAACCATTGACGGCATTAGCCTGACAGTGGCGGAGGTCGGAGAAAGCGAGTTTTCCATTTCTGCCATTCCGCATACGGTCAGCCAAACCATTTTGAAGAACCGCAGAGAAGGCGATTTGGTAAATCTGGAAACGGATATCATTGGGAAATATGTAGAAAAGCTGGTTTGCCCGAAAGCAGAGCAGCAGCCGAAAAATACAATTACAATGGATTTTTTATCGAAATACGGATTTTAAGGAGGAGAATACATCATGCAGTTTAACACAGTAGAGGAAGCGCTGGAGGAATTGCGCAACGGCAAAATCATTTTGGTAACAGATGATCCCGATAGGGAAAACGAAGGGGATTTCATCTGCGCGGCAGAATTTGCAACCACAGAAAACATCAACTTCATGGCATGCTATGGCAAGGGCTTGATTTGTATGCCTATGTCTGAGGAATATGTGCGGAAATTGCGGATTCCGCAGATGGTACAGCAGAATACGGATAATCACGAAACAGCATTTACGGTTTCCATCGACCATGTGGCAACCACAACAGGCATTTCTGCGGCAGAACGCTCTATCACAGCGCTTGCCTGCGTTTCGGATGATGCAAAGCCTGAGGATTTCCGCAGACCGGGTCACATGTTCCCTCTCCTGGCAAAGAAAAACGGCGTTCTGGAACGGGAAGGGCACACCGAAGCAACCGTTGATTTATGCAGACTGGCAGGCTTGAAGGAATGTGGGCTGTGCTGCGAAATCATGCGTGAGGATGGTACCATGATGCGTACGCCTGAGCTGATGAAGCTGGCAAAGCAATGGGATATCAAATTCATTACCATTCGGGATTTGCAGAATTACCGTAAATGCCATGAAAAGCTGGTGGAGCAGAAGGCAGCTGTTAAAATGCCCACAAAATACGGTGATTTTATGGCGTATGGCTTCGTCAATCTGCTGAATGGCGAGCATCATGTAGCACTGGTAAAGGGCGATATCGGTGATGGCAAGGATGTGCTTTGCAGAGTTCATTCCGAGTGCCTGACAGGGGATACCTTCGGCTCCCTGCGGTGCGACTGCGGACAGCAGTTTGCCGCTGCTATGACGCAGATTGAAAAGGAAGGACGCGGTATCCTGCTTTATATGCGGCAGGAGGGGCGTGGTATCGGCTTAATCAATAAGCTGCGCGCCTATGAATTGCAGGAGCAGGGTATGGATACCTTGGAAGCAAATCTTTCCCTTGGCTTCAAGGGCGACCAGAGAGAATACTATATCGGCGCACAGATTCTGCGCGAATTGGGCGTAAAAAGCATGCGTCTTTTGACTAACAATCCCGATAAGGTATATCAGCTCGAGGAATTTGGGATTGAAATTACGGAGCGCGTGCCGATCCAGATGGATGCAACAACACATGATTTATTCTATCTGAAAACAAAACAGGAACGCATGGGACATTATCTGAAATATTAAAGAATCTGAAATATAAAAAATGAAAGAAAAGAGGGAATAAAAATGAAAACATTTGAAGGTAAACTGGTATCGAAGCAGATTAAAATCGGTATTGTAGCGGCAAGATTCAACGAATTTATCACAGCAAAGCTGTTGAGCGGTGCGATGGACGGTCTGGTGCGGCATGATGTAGCGGAAGAGGATGTCAACGTGGCATGGGTGCCCGGCGCATTTGAAATTCCCCTGATTGCATCCAAAATGGCGAAAAGCGGCAAATATGATGCTGTGATTTGCTTAGGCGCAGTGATTCGTGGTTCGACAAGCCATTATGATTTTGTCTGCAACGAGGTTTCCAAGGGGATTGCGGCAGTTTCTCTGGAAACAGGCATTCCTGTGATGTTTGGCGTGCTGACAACAGAAAACATTGAGCAGGCGATTGAACGTGCCGGCACAAAAGCAGGCAACAAGGGCTACGATTGTGCGGTCAGCGCGATTGAAATGGTAAACCTGATTCGGGAATTGGAGAAATAAAAGGGCTCTTCGGATATAGATTCGGCAAATAGGCTGCTTCTGCTATTAAATAGGTAGAAACAGCCTATTTTATTGCAGAAAAAGCGGAAAAAGACAAATGTCCACTAGACAGAATGCACAAAAACGTGTAGACTATATTGTAAAATTTGAGGGATATGCTTTAGTGTTCTACTTGACTAAAGCGTTAAAATGCGATACACTATTTTCAGAACAGAAAGGGTGTGGAATTTGAATGAAACCGGAAGAAATGCTTTTGAAAAAAGAGGAGCAGGTCAGCTTCAGCCTGCGTGCCTTATTTGAACAATATGGCTATCGGAAATTTAAGATGAGCAAATTTGAGGAATACGATTTTTATGCGGAGAACAGAAGCTTTCTGCACAGCGAAGCCATCCTGACCTTTACGGGACTGGACGGTAAGCTTTTGGCACTCAAGCCGGATGTGACCCTTTCTATCGTGAAGAATACGAAGGGAAGCCGAGATACGGCAGAACGCGTGTATTATAACGAAAATGTATATCGTGCCAGAAAGGGCGCAGGTGAATACAAGGAAATCATGCAGGTTGGCTTGGAATATATCGGCGAGGTGGATGCATACGCCACGCTTGAGGTGCTTTTACTGGCGCAGAAAAGCCTGAAAGTCATCAGCGACGCTTATATACTGGATGTTTCTCACATGGGCTTTGTGGCAGGGCTGATGGAGGAGGTTGCTTTGCCTTATGCACAGCAGGATAGAATCCTCGATTGTATCAGCGAGAAGAATATCCATGGGATTCGCGCAGTTTGTAAGGAAAACGGTGTTGCGGCGGATTTGACTGAGAGATTGGAGGGACTGGCGAGTCTGTATGGCAGTCTGGAGGAAACCCTGCCGCAGGCGAAGGCACTTTGCTGTAATGAAAAAATGGAGCAGGCGGTGCAGGAGCTGGGAAATATCCTGCGGTGTCTGAAAATCGGCGGCAATGAGGAAAAGGTGAACCTCGATTTTTCCATCGTGAACGATATGGATTACTATACGGGCATCATTTTTCAGGGCTTTATCAACGGTGTGCCCAGCAGTATTCTCAGCGGCGGCAGATATGACAACCTGCTGCGGAAATTGGGTAAGGATGCGGATGCCATCGGCTTTGCGGTTTATCTGGATTTACTGGAACGCTTTGATTCCAAGGAAAAGGAATACGATGTGGATACACTCCTGCTTTATGAGGAGGGCGCGGATGTGGCGGCTCTGGCGCAGGCGGCGCAGATGCTGACCGATAACGGGCAGAGTGTTCTGGTGCAGAGAAAAAATACGGGAAACGTGAAATATAAGCAGCTGCTTTGTATGAAGGATAGGGGGCTTGAAATCGTTGCGGAACTGGATTAACATCGCACTGCCGAAGGGCAGATTAGGCGAAAAGGCGTATGATATTTTTGAGGCAATCGGCTATGGCTGTCCTTCCATTCATGAGGGCGGCAGAAAGCTGATTTTTGAAAACGAGGAAAACGGCGTGCGGTATTTCTGGGTAAAGCCCTCGGATGTGGCGGTTTATGTGGAACGCGGCGCGGCGGATATCGGTGTAGTCGGGAAGGATATTCTTCTGGAGCAGTCCTCGGATGTGTATGAGCTCTTGGATTTAGGCATGGGCAAATGCCGCATGGCAGTGGCAGGCGTGAAGGGAGAACGTCCCGATGGGGGACATACCCTGCGCGTGGCAACAAAATTCCCCAATATCGCAAGAGAATTTTACAGAAAGCAGAGCAGAGAAATTGATATTATCGAATTACATGGCTCGATTGAGATTGCCCCGATTCTGAAAATGAGCGATGTCATTGTAGATATCGTGGAAACGGGAACAACCCTCCGAGAAAATAATCTTGAGGTCATTGAAACGGTTGTGCCAATCAGCGCAAGGCTGATTGCGAATAAGGTCAGCTATAAATTCAATAATGCAAGCATCCGCGAATTGTGCGATCGGATTGCGGAGAATCTGGAAAAAAAGGACTGATGAGAAGAAATGAGGTGAAGGCATGATTCGAACCTATGCTTACAAAGACATTAAAATAGAAGAAATTTTTGCAAGAGAGGAAGAAAAAACGAATGTGGCGGACGTGGTTTCGGAGATTATCGCAGAGGTACGCAAAGGCGGCGATGCGGCACTGAAACGCTATGCAGAGCAATTCGATGGCGCGGCACCTGCGGTGTTTGAGGTTTCCAAGGAGGAACGGGCGGCGGCGTATGCACAGGCGGACGCGGCGTTTCTGGAGATTTTAAAAGAAGCGGCGGCGCATATTCGTGCCTTCCATGAAAAGCAGAAACGGACGGATTTTGTGCTGACGGAGCGCGAGGGTGTTGTGCTTGGGCAGAAAATTATTCCTCTGGACAGAGTGGGGCTCTATGTCCCCGGGGGGACGGCAAGCTATCCCTCTACGGTGCTGATGGATTGTATTCCTGCAAAGATAGCAGGGGTCAAGGAGGTTTGCATGGTAACGCCGGCGAAGGATGGGAAATTAAACCCCGATATCATTGCGGCAGCGGAAATCGCAGGGGTTGACCGTATTTTCAGAATCGGCGGCGCACAGGCGGTTGCGGCGCTTGCGTATGGCACGGAAAGCATCCCTCGTGTGGATAAAATCGTAGGCCCCGGCAATGCCTTTGTTGCAGAAGCGAAAAAGCAGGTGTTCGGGCAGGTTTCGATTGATATGATTGCAGGGCCGAGCGAAATTCTTGTCATTGCGGATGGCAATTCCGATGCGGAAATCATTGCGGCGGATTTGCTTTCGCAGGCGGAGCATGACAAAATGGCTTCGGCGGTTCTGGTGACGGAAAGTGAAGCCTTGGCACAGGCGGTAACGGCAGAGCTGGAACGGCAGATTGCACTGCTCCCCAGAGCGGAAATCGCAAGAGCATCCATTGACAACAATGGAAAGATTATTCTGGTAAAGGATATCGCGGAAGCCATCGCGGTTTCCAATGAAATTGCACCGGAGCATCTGGAGGTTTCGGTGGATGAGCCGTTTCGTTATTTGGCGGATATCCGTCATGCCGGCTCGATTTTCCTTGGAAGAAACGCACCCGAAGCCTTGGGAGATTATTTCGCAGGGCCGAACCATACGCTCCCGACAAGCGGCACGGCGCGGTTTTCCTCTCCCTTGGGCGTGGATGATTTTGTGAAGCGTTCTTCCTTTACTTACTATACAAAAGAGGCACTGACAGCGGAGGCGGAGAAAATCGGTTTCTTTGCCAGAAGAGAGGGCTTGGAGGCACATGCCCGTTCCGCTCTGGTGCGAAAAGATAAGGGGGTTATCCAATGAGCAGATTTATGAGTCCCCGTTTTACGGGCTTGGAGGCATATACACCCGGCGAACAGCCACAGGATCAGCAGTATGTAAAGCTGAATACGAATGAATCGCCCTATCCGCCCTCGCCTGCGGTGGTGGCGGCGATTTCTGCCGAGGAGGTCAGCAGGCTGAACCTTTACCCCGACCCGACAGGCAGGGTGCTAAAGGAAAAGCTGGCGGCGCTTTATGGCGTGAAAGCAGAAAATATCTTCCTTTCCAACGGCTCGGATGATATTCTGAATTTCGCCTTCATGGCGTTTTGCGACAGCGAAAGAGGGGCGGCATTCCCCGAAATCAGCTATGGTTTTTATCCTGTTTATGCCGACCTTTATCATGTGGACTGTGTGAAAATCCCTCTGAAAGAGGATTTTGGCGTGGATTATCGGGATTACTGCAATATCGACAGAATGGTTGTGATTGCGAACCCCAATGCGCCCACAGGGATGGAAATTTCCCTTGCGGAGATTGAGGAAATTCTGAAAACGAACCCGAACCGAATTGTGCTGATTGATGAGGCGTATATTGATTTCGGCGGCACTAGCTGTGTGGATTTGATTCGGAAATACGATAACCTGCTTGTGGTACAGACCTATAGTAAATCGCGCTCCATGGCAGGGGCAAGATTGGGCTTTGCCATTGCAGATGCAGGCATCATTGCGGATCTGGAAAAAATCAAGTATTCCACGAATCCCTATAATATCAACCGTTTGACACTGCTTGCAGGCGAAGCGGCGGTGGAAAGCAATGCTTATTATGTGGAAAATGCGAAGAAAATTGCGGCAACCAGAGATATGACGACTCAAAAACTCCGCGAGATGGGCTTTACCGTTCTGGATTCCAAGGCGAATTTTATTTTTGCAAAAAGCAACGCCGTCAGCGGCAGGGTGCTTTATGAGGAATTGAAGAAAAAAGGCGTTCTGGTGCGCTTCTGGGGCAAGGAAAAAATTGAGGACTTCCTGCGCATTACCATCGGCACGCCCGAACAGATGGAGGTTTTATTTGCGAAAACAGCGGAGATTTTGCAGGAGCAGAAAGGGGATTGACATGAGACAAAGCGAGATTATCAGAAAAACCGCGGAAACGGATATTTGCCTTTCCCTTTTGCTGGATGGGTCGGGAAGGAGCAGTGTGAACACAGGCGTTGGCTTTCTTGACCACATGCTGACGCTTTTCGCAAAGCATGGCAGATTTGATTTGGATGTGGTCTGCAAGGGCGATATTGAGGTGGATGACCACCATTCCGTAGAGGATATCGGGATTTGTCTGGGACAGGCGTTTGCCGATGCGCTGGGCGAGGGCAGAGGAATTGCCCGTTACGGGGACATCACTCTGCCGATGGATGAAGCGCTGATTCTGGCGGCGGTTGACCTTGGCGGCAGAAGTCATCTGGAATATGGCTTGGAAATTCCGACGGAAAAGGTTGGCACGTTTGATACGGAATTGGTGGAGGAATTTTTCATTGCCTTTGTGCGAAATGCAAAGCTGAATCTGCATCTATTGCAATTCAGAGGAAAAAATTCCCACCACATTATAGAAGGAGCCTTCAAGGCAACAGCGCGCGCCTTAGCGAAGGCAGTCGCGGTGCAGAAGGATTATGCGGATGAAATTCCATCCACAAAGGGGGTGCTTTGATGATTGCGATTATTGATTACGGTGTGGGGAATCTGTTTTCCCTGCAAAGCTCTCTGAAATTCATCGGGGCAGACGCGGAGGTCACAAATGATATTGCCAAAATCAAGGCGGCTGATAGAATCATCCTGCCCGGCGTGGGTGCGTTTGCGGATGCGATTCGGAAGCTGCGTGAAAGCGGCATGGAGCAGGTTGTTCTGGAGGAAGCGGCAAACGGCAAGCCCTTGCTTGGCATTTGCTTAGGGATGCAGATGCTTCTGGAAAAAAGCTACGAATATGGCGAGCATGCAGGCTTAGGCTTGATTGGCGGCAGTGTAAAGCCCATTGCGCCCATGATTGGGGAAGGGCTGAAGGTGCCGCATATTGGGTGGAATCGGCTGATTTTCCCGAAGGACAGAGAAAAATCTAAGCTGTTTCAATACATCAACGAGGGCGACTGCGTTTATTTCGTTCATTCCTACGCGGGCGTGGATTGTGATGCCTTTGTTTCTGCGAGAACGGAATACGGCGCAGAGCTGACAGCGGCGGTGGAGCGCGGCAATGTATACGGCACGCAGTTTCATCCCGAAAAAAGCGGCGAGGTCGGCTTGCAGATTCTAAAGGCATTTTGCGAATTGTAAGAAAGGGGGAAAGATTCTATGGAATTATTTCCTGCGATTGATTTGATTGACGGCTGTGCGGTGCGTCTGGTGAAGGGCGATTATGCACAGAAAACGATATACAGCGAGAATCCTGCAGCAGTGGCGCGCTCCTTTGCGGCGGCAGGGGCGAAATATCTCCATGTGGTTGATTTGGAGGGCGCGAAGGACGGCGGTACGCCTAATCTGGAAACCATCCGCACAATTGTGAAGGAGAGTGGGCTTCTGGTTGAGGTCGGCGGCGGCATCCGTTCCGAGGAAGTCATCAAGACCTATCTGGATGCAGGCGTATTCCGTGTGATTCTGGGGACAGCGGCGGTGCAGAACCCTGCCTTTCTGGAGGAAATGGTGCGGAAATACGGTGAGAAAATCGCGGTCGGCGTAGATATCAAGGATGGAAGGGTTGCCATCAAGGGCTGGACAGAGGTTTCCGAGGAAAGCTGCTTTGCCTTCTGCGAAAAGCTGCAGAAAATCGGCGTGAAAACGATTATCTGCACGGATATTTCCAAGGATGGTCTGCTTTCCGGCACGAATCTGGAATTATATCGACAGCTTTCCGAAAAATGCAAGGTGGATATCGTTGCAAGCGGCGGTGTAACTACGCTGGATGATGTGAAAAAACTTGCGGAGATGAAGCTTTATGGCGCGATTCTCGGCAAGGCACTTTATACGGGCAATATTGACCTCGCGGCTGCCGTGACACTCACAAAGGAGGGAAACGAATGATTACAAAAAGAATCATCCCCTGTCTGGATGTCAAGGATGGCAGAGTAGTCAAGGGGGTCAAGTTTGAAGGGCTTTCGGATGTTTCCTCTCCTGTGGAGCTAGGGAAATACTACAGCGACTGCGGCGCAGATGAATTGGTGTTTTATGACATTACGGCATCGGCGGAGGGCAGGGTGCTGTTCACCGATATCCTGACAGAGGTGGCGCAGAATATCTTCATTCCGCTGACGGTTGGCGGCGGCATCAACACCCTGGAGGACTTTGACCGCGTGCTGAAATGCGGCGCGGATAAGGTGAGCGTGAACAGCGGCGCAATCAGAAACCCTGAGCTGATTCGCGAGGCGGCGCAGAAATACGGCAATCAGTGTGTGGTGCTTTCTGTGGATGTGAAGCGCGTGGATGGGAAATTCATGGTATTTGCCAAGGGCGGCAGAGAAAACACCGGCATGGAGGCATTGCCTTGGATTGCGCGCTGCGTCGAAATGGGCGCAGGCGAGGTGGTTGTCAACAGCATTGATACGGACGGCGTGAAGCAGGGGTTTGATTTAGAGCTGCTGAAGGAGGTCTGCGCTTTGGTGAATGTGCCCGTGATTGCATCGGGCGGCGCAGGCTGTATCGAGGATTTTGTGACGCTGTTCCGGGAAATTCCCGATATTGATGCAGGGCTTGCGGCATCCATCTTCCATTTCGGTGAGGTGGAAATTTCCGCATTGAAGGAACGGCTTGCGGCGGAGGGCATTATCGTCCGCAGATAAGAGAAGGAAGGGAGAGAAAACCGTGGTAAACATAGATGAATTGCGTTTTGATGAAAAAGGGTTGATTCCTGCGGTTGTAGTGGATACCTACAGCAAAAAGGTTTTGACCGTGGCATATATGAACAAGGAAAGCCTTGCCATCAGCATGAAGGAGGGCAGAACCTGCTTCTGGTCGCGCTCTCGTCAGGAGCTTTGGCGCAAGGGCGAAACGAGCGGCAATGTGCAGCATATCGTCTCCATTACGGCGGACTGCGACAGGGACGCGCTGACGGTTGAGGTTGTGAAGGAAGGCCCTGCCTGCCATCTGGGGACAGAATCCTGCTTTTCCGATTTGGTGTATCTGAATCCTGCGTATCAGTCCTTCTCTGTGGATGGCTTGATGGAAATGCTGGAGGGCAGAAAAAAGGAAAAGCCCGAAGGCTCTTATACGACCTACCTTTTTGAAAAGGGCTTGGATAAGATTCTGAAAAAGGTCGGCGAGGAATGTACCGAGGTTATCATTGCGGCAAAGGCAGAGGACAGAGCCGAAACGATTTATGAAATTGCGGATTTGACGTATCATGTGATGGTGCTGATGACAGAGCAGGGGATTTCCCTTGCGGATATCCGCAAGGAGCTGGCAAAGAGACACATCATTGACCATAAGGTAAAGCAGGAGAAGATGACAAAATGAGATTTCCGAACATGAATTTTCATACCCACACCACCTACTGCGACGGGAAGGAAACGGCGGAGCAGATGGTGCAGGCGGCGATTGCGAAGGGCTTTACGCGCCTTGGCTTTTCGGGGCATGGGTTCAATGATTTCCGCCCGGAGGATCAGGAGGTCTGGTGCATGCGTCCGGAGGATGTGCCGAAATATCAGACGGAGGTGCGCGCCCTTGCGGAAAAGTATCAGGATAAGATTGAAATTCTCTGCGGCGTGGAGCAGGATGCCTGTTCGACTGCTCCGACAGAGGGCTTTGATTATGTGATTGGCTCTGTGCATTATGTGGAGAAGAACGGGATGTATTACTGCGTAGACGAAAGTCCTGAGGTGCTGGAGCAGGGCATCCGCGAGGGCTTCGGCGGTGATGTATATGCGCTGACGAAGCGGTTCTTTGAGATAGAGGCGGAGGTGGTCTCCCGAACAAATGCGACCTTTATCGGACATTTTGACCTTGTGACGAAATTCAACGAGGGCAGCCGTTACTTTGACCCCATGGATAAACGCTACAGAACGGCGGCACTTTCCGCAATGGATGCCCTTTTGGAAACGGGAAGACCGTTTGAAATCAATACCGGCGGTATGTATCGCGGTCTGCGGACGGAGCCGTATCCCTCCTTGCAGCTTCTGCGTGATTTGAAGGAGCGAAGGGGGAAAATACTGCTTTCCAGTGACAGCCATAACGGGGCTTCTCTTGGCTTCCGTTTTGCCGAGGTGGCGCAGGCGGCGAAGGAGATAGGCTTTGGCTCCGTTCTGGTGCTGAAAAAGGATGGCTGGGAGGAGTTTAAATTATTATAGGAACTTAAATTATTATAAAAGAGGAATTAAAAAATGCTGTCTGCAAAGGAAAATCTGCAAACAGCATTTTATTTTTGATGAAGCTTTGATGTTTTCAGCCGTTACAGCGGAACTTTGCTGCCACATCGGGATTTTTTTCGGCATATTCTGCCGCCATATCTGCCAGAGTGATGTTATCTACAACCTCATCCAGTGCCACCTTCATTTTCTTCCAGATGGAAAGGGAAACGCAGTGGTCGGAATTGGCGCAGTTGGGATGGTCAACACAGTCCACAGGGGACAGAGAGCCTTCCAGCACACGCAGTATCTCGCCGACGGTGGTTGCTTCGGGAGGATTGGTCAGCGTATAGCCGCCCTGTGCGCCACGGAAGCTTTTTACCAGACCGGACTTGGTCAGTGGGTTGATAATCTGCTCCAGATATTTTTCGGAAATACCCTGATCCTTGGCGATTGTCTTTAAGGGAATCGTGCCATTGTTGTAATTCAAAGCCAGTGCAAGCATCAGACGGATGCCGTAACGGCCTCTTGTTGAAATCTTCATAAGGTCACCTCGCTCGTCTTTCGTATGATTTCGGTGGGTATGATGTTACGCTTCTTCCTGCCAGCCCTTGCAGATATCGACCCATTCTACGCAGTTGCCGTAATGATAAAGCTCATCGCAGGTCAGCTCGATTGCGGAATTGCTGCTGCCTGCCGCAGGGAATACGGTATCAAAGCGCTTCATAGAGATATCGGCATAAGCCTTTGTGCCTTCGGGCAATGCGAAGGGACAGACACCGCCGACAGCATGACCGGTTGCTTCTAGGGTTTCTTCAGGAGAGAGCATTTTTGCCTTTAGACCAAAGGTATCCTTGAATTTGCGGTTATCAATCTTGGTATCGCCTGCAACACAGATAACGATGGGGCCCTCCTTGCTCATCAGACAAAGCGTTTTTGTGATGCGTGCAGGGATAACGCCTGCTGCCTGTGCCGCCAGCTCAACGGTTGCGCTGGATTGCTCAAATTCAATAACCTCCTTGGGGCAGTTCATATTCTTCAGATATGCTCTTACTTTTTCGATAGACATGGTACCTCTCCTTTGTTTCCTTTTTGTTTCATTTTGTTTCTTTTTGCTATTTTATCGGGGAAATTTCTCCGAATGGTTTCTATTCATACTCAGCATAGCAGAAAAGCAGCCTTTATGCAAGCAAAATACTAGGAAAACAAGGAAAAGAAAAAGTGGTTGTTTTTTTAAGAAACCTATGGTAAAATATTTTTAAACTTTGCTTATGGCGTGATTGCAAAGCAAAGCGATTGCATCGGTATTGTTATGCAAAGTCTTTAAGAATTCCTAACCATGCGAAAGACGAAGCGATGATGATACAAGGAAAGGCCCTTTTATATCCCCGTATAAGAGGGCTTTTTATTTTTTGGAGGGCTTTTTATTAGGTATAATTTTTTTCGGGGAAACAGAAGACGGATTTTGTGTTCTCATTCTTGACGAAGGAATTTTCAGATGCTATACTCAAACTTGATTTAATATGGAATAAGAATCGAGGAATGAATATGATTCGAAATATACTGGAATATCTGGAGAAGACGGCGAAACGCCTGCCTGATAAAATCGCTTTTTCCGGTGCGGAGGGGACGATTACCTTTGCAGAGCTGGAGGAGACGGCAAAGCGCATCGGCACATACCTGACACGATTCGGCGGCAGAAGCTGCCCAATCGCGGTGATGATGCAGAAAACGCCTGTTTCTGTGGCGGCATTTCTGGGTGCGGTCTACAGCGGCAATTTCTATACGCCCATTGATGTGACCATGCCGAAGGAGCGTGTGCTTTCTATTCTGCATACCTTACAGCCGCAGGTGCTTCTGATTGATGAAAAAAGCCGAAAGGCGGCAAATCATCTGGGCTATGAGGGGGAAATCATCGTTCTGGAGGAGCTTCTGGAAACGGAAATTGATGATGCACTTTTGCGGAAAATCCGCCGCTCTGTGATTGATACAGACCCTCTGTATGCGCTTTTTACCAGCGGCTCAACAGGGGTACCCAAGGGCGTTGTCATCAGCCACCAAGCTGTTGTGAATCTGACGGAATGGTACACCGAAGCGTTTTCCATTTCCGATGCGGAAATCATCGGCAATCAGGCACCGTTTTATTTTGATTCCTCTGTAAAGGATTTGTACGCGGTGCTGAAAACGGGCGCGCAGATGGAAATTATCCCGAAGATGCTTTTTTCCTTCCCGAAAAAGCTTCTGGAATATCTGGAGGAAAAGCAGATTAACTATATCGACTGGGTGCCTTCTGCACTGTGTATTGTGGTGAATACAGGGGCGCTGGAGAATTTCCAACCCTCCTATCTGAAGAAGATTATGTTCTGCGGCGAGGCAATGCCGACCAAGCAGTTCAATCAGTGGAGAGAAAAATATCCCGATGCTATGTTTGCGAATATCTATGGCCCGACGGAAACAACGGTGGACTGCACCTATTATATTGTAGACAGGGAATTTGCGGATGATGAGCCTCTGCCAATCGGCTATGGCTGCCGCAATACGGATGTATTCATTTTGAATGGGGACAGGCTTGCGGCAGAGGGGGAAAGCGGTGAGCTTTGCGTGCGTGGCAGATGCCTTGCGCTTGGCTATTATAATAACCCCGAAAAAACGGCAGAAGCCTTTATCCAGAACCCTTTGAATCCGTATTATCCCGAAAAAATTTATAAAACGGGAGATATTGTGAAATATAATGAACGGGGCGAAATCGTCTTTCTGGCAAGGAAGGATCATCAGATTAAGCACATGGGACACCGCATTGAGCTGGGCGAGATTGAAACAGCTGTCAATTCCATTGAGGGGATTGAAACGGGCGTTTGCCTTTATGACGAAGGAACACAGCGGATTCTGCTGTTCTACTGCGGCACGGAGGAAATGACACAGGCATATATTCTGAAATGCCTGCGCGATAAGGTGCCGAAATATATGTTCCCGAATCTGATGTTAAAATTGGAAAAAATTCCCCAGACTTTGAATGGAAAGATAGACAGATTGGCTTTAAAGGAGTATTATGATAACGATAAGCAAAATACCTGATGGAAAAAGCTGGGTAGATGCAATCGCTCAGTATCGTTCCAAAGGAATGCGGACAAATTTTTACGCTGCGGCGGAGGAATTCCTTCCGCAGTTGCAGTGGCTTTCCGAACTGAAATTTGACGGCGGCTGTTATCTGTTCCATGAAAAGGAAAAGCAGATTGACCTGTATTTCTTTCTGGAGCAGGGGAGAAAGGCGGAACAAATCCCTGTGTTTGACAAGTCTGTACTTCTGGAGCAGGTCGGCGTGACGAAAGCACCGCCTGATTTGGCAGAATGGGAGGAAATCGGCTTTGTGCGCTATTTGCAGCGAAAACGGCTCTTTCTTTCCGCAAGGAATGTGGAAAAAACAGAACGCGTACCTTCCTTTGCAAAAGAAGAAGAAGCGGAAACAATTCTCGCGTTGATGCAGCAGTCCTTTGAGCCGTATACCTCGGCTTTGCCCGATTTGGACACCCTGCGGCAGGATATCCGTGAAAACCGTGTGCTTGCGGCAAGGGAGGGGGAGAAGCTTCTTGGTTTTCTGCGCTTCGGCAGAGAAAAGAAGGTATCCGTCCTCTGGCAGATTGCGGTTGCGCTGGATGGCAGAGGAAAGGGCATTGGAAGCGGTCTGGTGCAGGATTGGCTTGTCATAGAGAGAGATGAGGCTGCAAAATTTCAGCTTTGGGTGCGGGAGGATAACCCTTCTGCGTTAAGGATGTATGAAGCATCGGGCTTTTTGCCGGACGGCAGAATCGCTCCGGTGATGATGAAAAAGTAAGAGAGAGAAAGGAAATGAAACATGGAAACATTACTGAAAATTCTGGCAGAACTGAGACCTGACGTAGATTTTGAGGAGAACAAGGAATTGGTTGACAGCGGCGAGCTGGATTCCTTCGATATTGTTTCTCTGGTAGGCGAGCTGTGTGATGAATACGATATCGAAATCGGCGCAGATGAAATTGTTCCCGAAAACTTTAACTCCGTAGAAGCAATCTGGGCATTGGTGCAGAGATTGCAGGAGGACTAATCAATAAGAATTATGGAGGAGTAAAGCGGTATGGCATTTACATCATTTCGATTTATCGTTTTTCTTGTACTGGCTGCCGCAGCATATTTCCTGACACCGAAGCGTTGCCGATGGGTAACGCTTTTTGTTGCTAACTATGTATTTTATTTTATTTCCGGTGGGCGGATTTTTATTTATCTGCTGGCAACCACGGTGACTACATATCTGGCAACGGTGAAAATCGGGGATATGGCGGCGAAAAACAAGATTGCCTTTAACGAGGCAAAGGCGGAATTGGATAAAGAGGGCAAAAAGGCATGGAAAGCCGCCTTTGCAAAGAAAAAGAAGCGGATTCTCATCCCGACCCTGTTGTTCAACTTCGGGATTCTGGCAGTGCTGAAATATTCCGGCTTCGTGACAGAAAACCTGAATCTGCTGTTTGCAAAAATCGGCATTGGGACGGAGCTGCCCGTTTTTCGGTTTCTTCTGCCCTTGGGCATTTCCTTCTATACCTTCCAATCCATGGGGTATCTGATTGATGTTTACAGAGAAAAGCAGGAGCCGGAGCGGAACTTTTGCAAGCTGGCGCTGTTTATTTCCTTTTTCCCTCAGATTGTGCAGGGGCCTATTTCTCGCTTCGGCACATTGGCGGAGCAGCTGTTCCGCGCGAATGAATTTTCCTATACACGCATCAAGTTCGGCGTACAGCTGATGCTCTGGGGTGCGTTCAAGAAAATGGTCATCGCGGATAGAGCGGCGGTTCTGGTGGATAATGCGTTTGGCTTCCCCGAAACCTTCGGCGGCACCTATGTTGCGGCAGCGGCGTTGGCGTATGCCATCCAGATTTACGGCGATTTTTCCGGTGGGATTGATATAGCAACAGGCGCGGCGCAAATTTTTGGTGTAACGCTGGATAAAAACTTTGAACGTCCCTATCTGGCAACCTCGATTCCCGATTATTGGCGCAGATGGCACATGACGCTCGGCGCATGGTTTCGGGATTATGTGTTCTATCCCTTGTCCCTGTCGAAATTCTTTTCCCGTCTGGGGAAGAAATGCAGAGGGATTTTCGGGAATTATATCGGTAAGCTGATTCCCGTGCTGATTCCGCAGTTTATCATATTCTTCCTCATCGGTATCTGGCATGGGGCAGAATGGAAATATATCGCCTTCGGCTGCTATAACGGTACGCTGATCGTGCTTGGTATTCTCTTTGAACAGCCTCTGCAAAAGCTGGTGAAAAGGCTGGCGATTCGCACGGACTGTATCAGCTGGCGGATTTTTCAGGTGCTTCGCACGCTGATTCTGGTTGCAATCGGCAAGATTATCACGCGCGCACCCGGCGTTTCCGCAGCGAAATATATGATTACCTCCATGGTAAAGAACTGGGATACGGATGTCCTGCTTGAGGGCGGACTTTTGACGATGGGTCTGGATGTGAAGGATTTATGGGTGCTGTTCCTGTCCTGTCTGGTGCTGCTTTCTGTCAGCCTGATGCAGGAAAGCGGTATCAGAGTAAGAGAGACCCTCGCGAAGCAGAACCTCTATTTCCGTTGGGTGATTTATCTGGGTGCCTTGTTCTCCCTGATTCTTTTTGGCGTGTATGGCTTGAATTATAACGCCGCTGACTTTATTTACAGGGGGTTCTGAGTATGAATAGGAAAGAGTGTTTGAAAATTATGGTAAGATGTGTTGCATTTGTGGTGGTTTTCTCCATGCTCTTTGGCAATGCGACGGATTTGCTGATGCGGCATGATGATGAATCCAATGAAATTCATGCCTTTTACAGTGAACCGGAGGATACGATAGATGTGCTGTATGTCGGGAGCAGTCCGCTTCTGCGTGGGGTATCCCCGATGGTGATGTGGCAGGAGCATGGCTTTACGGGCTATGTCCGCGCGTCGGCACTGCAGGCACCCTCTGTTAGCTATGGACTTCTGGCGGAGTCGCTGAAATATCAGAATCCTGAGCTGGTGGTTCTGCTCTGCGATAATATCTTTTCGGATTACGATTATGTGGAGCGGGAAGGGGATTTGCGCCGTGGACTGGACGGCATGAAGATGTCGAAATATAAGCTGGATATTATCAAAGAGGTGACAGCTGCGGATGAATCGCAGTCCATGCTGTCCTATGCCTTTCCGCTGATGCGCTACCATGACCGCTGGAAGGAAATCAATCTGGCGGAGGATAAGCCGGAGCCCCTACTGGAGCATTCCTTTAAGAAAGGAAATGTTTATCTTAGAGAGATTGCGCCGCAGACCTACCCCGAAAATTTCATGGAGCCGACAGGAGAAACCGCCTCCTTTGACGAGAGCGCAAAGGGCTATATTGAAAAATCCATCGCGCTTTGCAAGGAAAAGAATATTCCCGTTCTGCTGCTGCATCTGCCGAAAATGAGTTGGACGTATGCGCAGAGCGAGGCACTGGAGGGTTTTGCTGCGGCGCAGGGTGTAACCTATCTGGATCTGGACAGAGCGGAATACAGAGAACAGCTTGGCTTAGATCCAAAGGTTGATTATTATGATCAGGGACACATGAACCTTACGGGGACAATCAAGCTTTCCCGTTGGCTTGGTGCTTGGCTCGATGCGCAGTATGCTTTGCCTGACCATAGAGAGGATGCCGCAATCAGCGCGGAATGGAACGCGGATTTCAAGGAATACGCCGAGAAAACAGGCTTACAGGAATAAAAAAGAGAACGATGCTTTTCCAAAAGATAAGCACCGTTCTTTTTTATTTGGTGAGATTGAGGACTGTTTTCTTCTGCTTTTTGGCAAGGCTTGCGAATTGCGCTGCGCCGCCCCAATCATGCGTGATATAGGTCACAACGAAATGCGATTGTTTCAGCATCCATTTGTTGCGGTAGGAAATGGCGAAACGTTTCGGAGCGGCTTCAATGCCATCGGGCAGAAGGGAAGGAAAGGGATACGCAAGCTTTTTTGTGGGGAGATAGGCAAGCACCACCGCACAGCGAATATGGGGATAGTCCTGCATGAGTTCCGCCAGAGAGGAACGCACCATTGCATCAAATGCCCCATGCGTGCCGACATAAAAGGTATCAACGGACTGCGTTTCAATGAGGTAGACGAGGGCTTGCTTTAATTTTGGCTTTATGGAAGATGGACAGTCGCGATGCCCAAAGAATGTACAGACAGACATAAATTCACCTCTGAAATATGGGATATATCGCAATTATAACATAAATATTTGATTTGGGATATATCCTATACGATTTATCGTAAATTTGTGCAAACTAAAATTACGATAAATCGTAAGGAGGGGTTATCTTGAATACAAAAGAGGCGGTTGCAAAGCGCATCCAGGAATTATGCGCAGAATATGATATGGCTGTTAATGCGTTAGCGACTGCATCGGGTATACCGCCTTCTACCGTTTACAGTATGCTGAATGAAAAAAGCCAGAATCCCGGGGTGGTTTCCATCAAGAAGATTTGTGACGGCTTAGGCATCAGCATCCGAGAATTTTTTGATACGGATTTATTTGATAATCTGGAACAGGAGATAAAATAAAAAAGGAGCTGAAAAGCTCCTTTTATTTTATATATTTTATTTCTTTCTCTTTTTCCCGTAGGTTTTTTCTTTTTTTGCAATTTCGATATGCACCCGTTTGCCTTTGATTTTTGCGTGCTTCATGCCATGCAAAATATCTCTGACAAATTCGTTCGGCACATCCACAAAGGTGTATTCATCAAAAATGGCAATTTCGCCCAGTGTTTTCCCCGGAATACCTGCCTCATTCGCAATCGCACCCACGATATCCTTCGCGCGGATTTTGCTTTTTTTGCCGGCATTGATGAACAGGCGTACCATTTTTTCGCCTTCGCCGCCGTAAAGCTCCGTGCCGCCCAGATTGATATCATCCAGTGCATCAATATCATCTGCATTGACATCAGAAAGATGATCCTTCAATAACGCCGCCGCAATGTCGATGCTGGTGTAATCCTCCTCCATCAGGCGGTCAACGAGGTGGATATATTTCGTCAGATGTCCTTCCTCGATGATACCCTTGATTTTTTCAAGATAAATATTGGTTTTCATTTCCTCTACATCGCTGAGGGTAGGCAGCTTTTGCTGCTGAATCTTTGTTTTGGTGTAGCGCATGATGTCGCGCAGCTTATAGATTTCCTTGCCGACGCAGAAGGTAAATGCCTTGCCTGCCTTGCCTGCACGCCCTGTACGCCCAATGCGGTGTACATAATATTCCTCATCCTGCGGTACATCATAGTTGAATACCACATCAATATCGTCAACGTCAATCCCTCTTGCGGCAACATCTGTCGCAACCAGAATTTCAATCGTGCCATTGCGGAATTTCTGCATGACCTTATCACGCTGTGCCTGCTTGAGGTCGCCGTGCAGCCCTTCTGCGAAATAGCCGCGTCCCTGCAGCATTTCCACTAAATCATCCACGCGTTTTTTAGTATTGCAGAATACCATTGCCAGCTTGGGGTCATACACATCAATGATGCGGCAGAGGGCATCCAGCTTTGTTTTTTCCTTTACGTCAAAATAATACTGCTCGATATTGGGAACGGTCAGCTCCTTGCGGACGATTTTGATAAATTCGGGGTTCTTCTGGAACCGCTTTGTGATATCCAGAATTTCGGGGGAAAGTGTTGCAGAGAAGAGCAGTGTCTGGTGTTCCTCCGGAATTTTCACCAGAATGGTTTCGATATCTTCGCGGAAGCCCATATCCAGCATTTCGTCCGCTTCATCCAGAACCATCATCTGCACGGTTTCCGCCTTGATGGTTCTTCTTCTCATGTGATCCATCACGCGCCCGGGTGTACCGATGACAACCTGTGTGCCTTTTCTCAGTGCGGCAATCTGCCTGTCGATAGGCTGTCCGCCATAAATGGGCAGAACGCGGATGTTGTCCTTATATTTCAGCAGCTTGCGGAATTCCTCGCTTACCTGAATCGCCAGCTCTCTGGTGGGGCAGAGGATGAGCGCCTGCAAGCGTCTGTCATCGGGGTTAATGCGTTCCAGAAGGGGAATCCCGAAAGCGGCGGTTTTGCCTGTCCCTGTCTGAGACTGTCCGATGATGTCCTTGCCTTCTAAAATAACGGGAATCGCCTGGCTCTGGATGGGGGTTGCTTCTTCAAAGCCCATATCCAGCACTGCGCGGCAGATTTCGTTGGAAATATTCATATCTTCAAATCTTAAGTGTTCCATGTTTTCTTCCTTTCTCAAATTAAAGCCATAGATTTTTATAATAACAGGAAAATGCAGGGATTGCAAGCGATTTTTCTTGATTTATCAAGGGATTCTGCGGGGTTTCGGCTTTTTTATACGCAGAATTTATGGTACAATAATAAAATAGCGATAGGGGGGATGAGGATGACAGTATTTTTTCATGCACATATAGACGAACTGGAGTATATGCTTCGTATCGCGATTGCGGCACTGTGCGGCGGCATCATCGGCTTTGAGCGCAGCCGTATGCGCAAGGAGGCAGGTTTGCGGACGCATATTATTGTTGCAGTTGGTGCTGCACTTCTGATGATTGTTTCCAAATACGGCTTTACGGATATTTTGGATACGCCCGGAATACGGGTGGATGGCTCTCGTGTGGCAGCAAATGTCATTACGGGGATTTCCTTCCTTGGTGCGGGGGTTATCTTCGTGCGCGATGTTTCTATTAAGGGGCTGACAACGGCGGCAGGCCTATGGTCGATGGCAGGGGTTGGGCTTGCGATTGGCGCAGGGATGTATGCAATCGGGATTTTCTCCACCGCGCTGATTATGTTGATTCAGGTGTTCGCGCGCGGAAAGCTGCGCAAGCTGGACGGCCCTGTCCGTGATACCTTCAGCATTACCTACGAAAATATGCCGAATGGCTTGGAGGCGTTGAAGGCGCAGCTGAAAAACCGCAATATTTTTATTCATCATATCGAGATGGAAAAGAATCCGGATGGGACGGTAAAGGTGATACTGGATGTCAGCCGTGAGCATGCCATCACCTGTACGGATTTAGCGGATATCTTCGCGGAGGATGAAAAAATTAAGGCGTTCCGCTTATAATGAGAAAGAGAACCGAGTGTTTAGGTGTGTTCCAATAAGAAAACGTGAAGAAAATGAAATAGCTGAAAGTTTGCGGATACAAGGAAGTTTCCCGCAGACATCCTTTGACTTAGGCTGTCAAGGGGAACTGACGCAATAGCCGCAGCTTTCAGCATTTCAGAATTCAAGGTTTCTTATTTGGGCGCACCTTTAGGAACATTCGGTTTTTTTATTGCCCGAAAGCCTGTATACTTTCCCAAAACCCTGCCATACTAACCAAAACAGATGGGAAAGGTGGGGTGAAATGGATATTTATATTAAGCCTGCGGAAAAGGTGCAGCTTGTGGGGAAGCGAGAGGTGCTTCTGCGCGACGTTGCGGAGGTTTTTCTGAGCGGACAGACGGCAGGCGAGGCAGAGCGGCTTGTGGTTTTTCGGATTCCGGAGGAGCGAAAAAAGACGTATCTCCTCTCTGTGGTGGATTTGATACAGGTGCTTCATCGAAAATACCCCAACGCAACAGTGAGTAACGTCGGGGAAACGGATATCCTGATTGAATATCTGCCGCAGGCAGAGGGGCGCAATCTGCTCTGGGTCTGGACGAAGGTGGCGTTTGTTTCTCTGGTGCTGTTCGTGGGAGCCTCCACAACGATTATGTGCTTTCATTCGGATACACAGCTGCCGCTGATTTTTGAAAATATGTATTATCTCTTTTTTGAGGAAAGCAAGGAGGTGCCGAAGCTGCTTTCCATTCCCTACAGCATTGGTCTGGGGCTTGGCATTATCGTTTTCTTCAACCATTTTTCAAAAATCACGCTCACGCAGGACCCGACCCCCATTGAAATTGAAATGACGACCTACGAGAAGGAAACCAACGCCAGCGTGATTGACCATCTGAACCGCCGTAAGGGGGGCGCATGATGCTGAAAACGATTTATCTGATATTTTTGGGGCTGACCTCCGGCTGCATGGTAGCGGCAGGCACATTTGCCTTTATCGCTGCTATCGGCATTGTGCCGCGCATGGCAAAGCGAACGGAAACACAGCGGTTCATCCGCGTCTATGAGGATGCCATTGTGCTTGGGGGAATCTGGGGGACAACGGCAATGTTTATCAAGTATCGTCTGCCCTCCGTGCCGCTGCTTCCGGGCTGCTATGCGCTCTGCACGGGGATTTTCGTGGGGGTGCTTGCAATGGCACTGACAGAGGTGCTGAATGTCATTCCGATTCTGCTGCGGCGCACAAGGCTGACAAAGGGTCTGCCGTGGCTCATTCTTGCGTTTGCGCTGGGGAAGGTGTGCGGCTCTCTGGTGTATTTTCTGGTGGACGGATTTTATGTGCTTTAAAGCTATTGAAAAGGGGTGGTTTGATTGGATACATCCAAGCAGGCACAGCAAAGCTATGATGCAATGGTAAAAAAGGCTTCGCCCAACAGTCCGATTCTGAGCAACTGCATCAAGGCGTTTGTTTCGGGCGGTCTGATTTGTGTTCTGGGGCAGGCGTTGCTGATGCTTTATACGAAAAAGGGAATTTCCGAAGCAGATGCGGCACTCTGGGTTTCCATCACGCTGATTGGAATTTCTGCGGTGCTGACTGCCTTCGGTTTGTATGAAAAGCTGGGAAAATTCTGCGGCGCAGGCACGATTGTGCCGATTACGGGCTTTGCCAATTCCGTTGTTTCCCCTGCGATTGAGTTCAAAAAGGAGGGGATGGTGTTCGGCATGGCGGCGAAAATGTTTATTGTCGCAGGCCCTGTCATTGTTTACGGCACGCTGACCTCTATGGCGGTCGGGCTGATTTATTATCTGGTAAGGGTGGTGTGAGGATGAGCAAGAGGATAGGCAGGCAGACGGTGCGCCTTGCGGAAGGGGTTGTGATTCTTTCCGCGGCATCCACCGTAGGCCCGAAGGAGGCAGAAGGCCCTCTGGGGAAATATTTTGACCAAAGGGCAGAGGATGCGCTTTTTGGGGAGGCTACATGGGAGCTGGCAGAAAGCAAATTTGTGGAGAAAAACATGGCGCTGACCTTACAGAAGGCAAACCTCAAAGCGAAGGAGGTCGATTATATTCTCTGCGGCGATTTGCTGAACCAATGCACCGGCTCAACCTTTGGTGTACGGCAATTTGAAATTCCGTTTTTCGGCTTATTCGGTGCCTGCTCCACGATGGGCGAAGCCATGAGCCTTGGGGCAATGCTGATTGACGGCGGCTTTGCGAACCACGTTCTGGCAGGAGCATCCAGTCATTTCTGCGCGGCGGAAAAGCAGTTTCGCTTTCCTCTGCCATTAGGGACACAGCGTCCGCCAACCGCGACATGGACGGTGACGGGGGATGGCGCGGTGGTTCTGGCGCGAAAGGGGAACGGACCGAAAATTACAGAGATTACCACGGGGAAAATTGTGGATATGGGCGTAACGGATGCAAATAACATGGGAGCGGCAATGGCTCCTGCCGCGGCAGATTTATTGCAGACGCACTTTGCGGATACGGGCAGAACGCCGCAGGATTATGATGTGATTGCAACGGGAGATTTGGGAACGGTCGGCAGAGAGCTGGTGGTCGAGCTTCTGGCGAAGGCAGGCTATGAAATGGACAGCCGCTATACGGACTGCGGCATTGAAATTTTCGATAACGAAACGCAGGATACCCATGCAGGCGGCAGTGGCTGTGCCTGCTCTGCGGTAACATTCTGCGCCTATTTTTATCCAAGGCTGCTTTCCGGGGAAATCGGGCGAATGCTGTTCATCCCGACAGGGGCATTGATGAGCCCTACTTCTTCCCAGCAGGGGCAGTCTATCCCCGGCATTGCGCATGGACTTGTGATAGAGGGCTGCAAAAAGGGGGCGAAGAAATGACGGAGCTTTTGAAGGCTTTTTTAGTGGGAGGCTTGCTTTGCGTCATCGGACAGCTTCTGATTGATAAGACAAAGCTGATGTCGGGGCGGATTCTGGTGCTGTATGTCTGCATCGGGTGCATCCTTGGCGGCTTGGGAATTTATCAGAAAATCGAAGGCTTCGGCGGCGCAGGGGCAACCGTTCCGCTTACGGGCTTTGGCTTTCGCCTTGCGGAGGGGGTCATGAAGGAGGTTGAGCACGCAGGGATTCTCGGCATTTTTACGGGCGGCATCAAGTCCGCCGCGGCAGGGATTACGGCGGCTGTTTTCTTTGCATTTTTTTCTGCGCTTTTTGCAAATCCAAAAGAAAAATAAAAGGATGCCTGCGGGAAACTTCCTTGTAGCCACGGTTTTTCAGCTATTTCATTTTCTTCATGCTTTCTTATTGGACACACCTAATGCAAAATTTTTGGTTTTTGCAGAAATACCTGCAAAAATCGAAAGGATGGGCAATCCTATCTAAATTATTGCCAAAAAATTCTATGCAAGTTTATGTATTATTCAATATACATTTTGCGGCGAACGTGCTATAATAAGGATAACAAAAAAATAAAAAGGAAGTGGAGCCCATGCACAGCGCTATTGGGTCCCGCAAGGATTTCAATAACTTGGATGAAGATCAGTTGTTGGCGGAGTATAAGGTGTGTCTGGAAGGACTTCTGGAACACGAGCAGGTTCTCAAGCTGGACCTGCATACACAGCATTGCAATACAAGCAGACTTCAGCATAGTATAAATGTATCCTATTACAGCTTTCTGATTTGCTATAAGATGGGGTGGGATTATCATTCCGCAGCCAGAGCAGGGTTACTGCATGATTTGTACTTTTATGATTGGCGGGTAAAGAAATATATTCGTTCCAGCCATTCCTCTTGGCATCCGCGCATTGCGCTTCTGAATGCACAGAAAATCACAAAGCTGAATAAGGTCGAAATGGACGCGATTCGTAAGCATATGTGGCCTTGTACACTGATTCCGCCCCGTTATATCGAATCCTATGTTGTTACCTTCGTTGATAAAATCTGTGCTGTCTGCGAATTTGCAGAACGCAGCTACGCAGAGGCAGCAAAGAAAGTTGTACGGAGATTCAGAAGAGGCTTTGTTTCTTAATCCTTGACGGGACGTATGCAGACAGAACATTACAATTTCATACGTTTTTGGAAGTGACAGAAAAATAATCAATCAAACAGATAAAGCAGAAAAAGGAATCCTCCGTATGAGAAATCTACGGAGGATTTTTTATGTGCGAAGAATATCAGCCGTTTTGTCTGGGGTAAACCATATTTTCCTCTTTGATGCAGGAAAGCACCTCATCCACGAATTTCTGACATTCGATTCTGGTGATGCCGAGGTTGTGGTCAAGGTAATTGCCGCACATTTCGGGCTTTGCGGCAGGGATTTCCTCGTCAAAGTCCGCCATATACTGATAGCAGTCCTTCATAATTTCCGCCACATCCGCAGATTCCAGATCTCCCTTGAAGATGACATACATCCCTGTGCGACAGCCCATGGGGCCGACATAGATGGTCTGATCCGCCCAGACGGGGTGCGCGCGGAAGAAGGTTGCCATCAGATGCTCGATGGTGTGCATCACGGAGGTATCCATCACCATTTCGCGGTTCGGCTCCTTCATGCGGACATCAAAGGTTGTCAGAACGCCGTCACCGACGGTATCCTTTCTGGAAACATAAATTCCGCGGAGCAGTCGATTGTGGTCAATGCCAAAGCTTGTTACGTCCATTTTTTTCATCCTTTCCAATTTGTGTTTCATTGCTTTTCATTGTACCTATTTTCTGTTCGGATTGCAAGAGCTTCCAATAATACTGTATACCTATAGGAATTGCGTTGCATAATAGAAAAAAGTTCGCTATAATGTGGAAAAGCAACATTTTTTCGGAAACAAAAGACAAAAGAGAGAGAAAGAAGGCATGCAATATGAGCAAGGTTTTGACAAGAGAGGAAGCTTGGGAATTACTGAACGAATATAATAAGGAGCCATTCCATCTGCGCCACGGCGAAACAGTTGAGGGCGTGATGCGCTATCTGGCACAGGAGCTGGGCTATGGCGACGAGGTGGATTTCTGGGGCAATGTCGGTCTGCTGCACGATTTGGATTTTGAACAGTGGCCCGAGGAGCACTGCGCCAAGGTGCAGGAGCTGATGCGGGAAAAAGATATTGACGAAAGAATGATTCATGCGGTGGCAAGCCATGGCTATGGTATCTGCTGCGATATTGCGCCGGAGCATGAAATGGAAAAGGTGCTTTTCGCTGTGGATGAGCTGACAGGGCTGATTGGTGCGGCGGCGCTGATGCGTCCCTCCAAGAGCGTAAAGGATATGGAGCTGAAATCCGTAAAGAAAAAATTCAAGGATAAGCATTTTGCCGCAGGCTGTGACAGAGAAATCATCAAAACAGGCGCAGAACGTCTGGGTTGGGAACTGGATGAGCTGATTCAGAAAACACTGGACGGCATGAAAGCGGACGAAAGAAACGCATAAAGCAGGAAAGCCAAACACTTCATTTCGGGAGCAGGAAGCTGTTTTCGGTGAGGTGTTTTTTTATTTAGAAAAAATCAATCATATCTTAATGGAAAATTTCTTTTTTATGCAGGAATTTTGTTGTATACTATACAATAAGGCGGAATATTTACAAAAGAAACGGAGATGAGGTTTGTGAGAGAGCATTTGAAGGATTGCAGGCGCATTGTTGTGAAGGTAGGCACCTCCACGATTACTTATCCAAACGGCAGGCTGAACCTGAAACGGGTGGAGGAGCTGGCTTGGGTGCTGACGGATTTACGCAACCGCGGCAAGGATGTTATTCTGGTTTCGAGCGGCGCGATTGGGGTCGGCGCAGTGCGTATGGCAATGAAAACACGCCCGACTGCTGTGCGCGAAAAGCAGGCGGCGGCAGCTGTGGGACAGGCAATGCTGATGCAGATTTATCATAATTTTTTCGACAGGTATAATCAGACGGTGGCACAGGTGCTTCTGACAAAGGAGGAGCTGAGCAGCGACAGCCGCTATGAAAATACAAAAAATACACTGGAAACCCTTCTGGAAATGGGCATTATTCCTATCGTCAATGCAAACGATACCATTTCCACCTACGAAATTGAAATTTCCGATAATGACCGCCTTTCTGCCATGGTAGCGGAAATCATTCATGCGGATTTGCTGCTGCTGCTGACGGATATTGATGCGCTTTATGATAAGGATCCGCGCAACAATCCCGATGCAAGGCGCGTGGCACATGTGGCAGCGGTGACGGATGAAATCAGAGCCATGGCGGGGGAGAAAAAGGGCTCGGAATTCAGCGTAGGCGGCATGAAAACAAAGCTGCAGGCGGCAGGCATCTGCCTTGCGGCAAATGTAAAAATGGCAATCGCCAACGGCGAAGACCCGAAGGTCATCCACCGCATCATCGATGGAGAGGACATCGGTACGCTGTTTGGCTGATACAGGAAATGATTAAAAAAGAAAAGCTTGAGAAAAATTGGAGGTTCACACAATGAGTTATTGCCCGAACTGCGGCAGACAGATTCTGGATGAAAGTCTGGGCTGCCCTGTATGTAATGTAAGAAATAATATTGACCCGACCAAAAAGCCCGTACCCACGGAACAGACGGATGAATATAAGGAAGGCGACAGCTTTCGGGAGGAAGCAAAAGCAGAGCAGGCGGAAACCGTGGATTCCTTTACCGTAGAGGAAGCCGATGGCAAAACACACCACTTTGAGACCAACGAGGAAACCGGTGATGCCGAATATAAAAAGAAAAACACCGTGGATGCGGATGCAAAAATCCCGACTGCAATCAAGGTTCTGGTTATTGTGCTGATTGTTGCGGTTGGCGGTCTGGGTGCGATTGCGGGCTGCGTGGCAGGCGTTGCGCTGAGCAAAAGTCCCTCTGAGGATTACCGCCGCTTCGGCAAAACCATGATGACGGTCAGCATTGTGATGCTGGTGCTTTCCTTTATCTGCTGTGTGCTCGGCACAGCGGCAGGTGCGTTCTCCAACATCATGTACGAAACCTTTTGATAGGCTATGTTTCTGACAAGAATGGGCTCTGCTGTCTGTCACAGGATGGCAGAGCGCAGCTTTCTCTGGGGGCAGGGAACAATGCCCCTTTGTGCCCGCTGTACGGGAATTTATGTCGGGGTGCTTCTGGCGTTTTGCTTTCTGCTTCTGAAAAGGCGGATGGACGCAGGAAGGCCCTTTTCCAAGGGACAGGCAATGCTGACGGCGTTGATGATTTTGCCGATTGGGATAGACGGACTGGGCAGCTATCTCGGCTTTTGGGAAAGCAATCAGCTGATGCGTGTGCTTTCGGGTAGTTTGGTGGGGGCGGTTGTCCCCGGTTTTCTGCTGCTGGCGGTCAATTTTGACCCTGCACAGGGCAACAAACAGCCGATTTATGAGCATACAACGGAGCTGCTTCTGCTTTTGCTGCTTTCCGCAGGGCTTGGCTTTGGTCTGTGGCTTGGTCTGCCGCTTGCAGGCGTGCTTGCGGTTGCTTCTGTTCTGGGGGAAATTCTGCTCTGGGGCGGCTTTGTCTGGCTGCTTCTGAAAAATCTCTGTGGCAGGAAAAGGCTTCCGTTCTGGCAAATTTCTTTGGCGGCGGCGTTTCTGGGTCTGTATGCGATAGGAGGCTTGATGCAGTGAAAAAGGAATTACGGCAAAGGGCACTTGCGGTACGCAATGCCTTAGAAAAACGGGAGGAAAAAAGCAGACAGATTGCGGCGCATATTCTGGAGAGTGCGGCATATCAGAATACAGAGCGGATTTTTACCTTTGTGAGCATGGGCTCTGAGGTGGAAACGGAGGAAATCATCCGACAGGCGTGGCAGGATGGGAAAACCGTTGCCGTGCCGAAAACGGAGAAGCACAGAGAAATGCACTTTTATGAAATCCGATCCCTTGCGGAGCTTTCGGAGGGGCGTTTCGGCGTAAGAGAGCCGAAGGGCGGCGCAGTCTGCATCCCGAAGGAGGGAGATTTGCTGCTTGTCCCCGGCTTATTGTTTGATGGAAAAAAGAACCGACTTGGCTATGGCGGCGGTTATTATGATACCTATTTTGCAAAGCATAAGGAAGGAAAGAGAATCGGGCTTGCGTTTGCGGCGCAGCGTTTCGCGGAGGAATTGCCGACGGAGGAAACGGACGTGCCGTTAGATGCAGTCATAACGGAAAACGGATGGGAGGAATGAAGATGAGCAGCTTGATTGAAATGGGACAAAGAGCGAAGGATGCGGCGGTGGTTTTGGCAACCCTGTCCACCCCTGCGAAAAATAAGGCGTTGCTTGCCTCTGCGGATGCCCTGCTTGCGGCAAAGGCAGAGATTCTGGCGAAAAATAAGGCAGATGTGGATGCGGCAGTGGAAGCAGGCATCAAGGGCGCATTTATCGACAGACTGACGCTGACCGAGGCGCGCCTTGCGGATATGGCAGAGGGTCTGCGGCAGGTGGCAAAGCTGGATGACCCTGTGGGCGAGGTGCTGTCCATGAAAACACTGGACAATGGACTGGTGATTGGACAGAAGCGTGTCCCCATGGGTGTCATCGGGATTATTTTTGAAGCACGCCCGAATGTGGCGGCGGATGCCTTCGGACTTTGCCTGAAAGCCGGCAGTGCGGTTATTCTGCGCGGCGGGAAGGAGGCCTTTCAGACGAATCGGGCGGTGATTTCCGCTTTGCGCGGCGCATTGGCGGCAGAGGGTCTGCCGGAGGACTGCGTGCAGATGGTTCCCGATACCTCTCGCGAAACAGCAAATGAAATGATGCGGCTGAACGGCTATCTGGATGTGCTGATTCCGCGCGGCGGCGCAGGCTTAATCAACAGCGTGGTGCAGAACAGCACCGTTCCCGTCATCCAGACGGGCGTTGGCAACTGCCATGTGTTTGTGGATGAAAGCGCGGATTTGGAAAAGGCGGCACGCATCGTTATCAATGCGAAAACACAGCGTCCAGGGGTCTGCAATGCCTGCGAAAGCCTGCTTGTGCATGAAGCCATTGCGGAGAAATTCATGCCGGAAATCGGGAAGGCATTACAGGAAAGGAAGGTCGAAATCCGTGGAGATGAAGCCACACAGGGATTGGTTTCGGGCGCAGTGCCTGCAACGGAGGCGGACTGGGCAACCGAATATGAGGATTATATCATTTCCGCAAGGGTGGTAAAGGATATTGACGAAGCCATCCGCCATATCAGAAAATACAGCACCGGTCATTCCGAAGCCATCGTGACGGAAAATTATACCAATGCACAGCGTTTTCTGAATGAGGTGGATGCGGCAGCGGTGTATGTCAATGCGTCTACGCGGTTTACGGATGGCGGTCAGTTCGGCTTCGGTGCGGAAATTGGTATCAGCACGCAGAAGCTGCATGCGCGCGGCCCTATGGGGCTGAAGGAGCTGACAACGACAAAGTATATTATCTACGGAAATGGTCAGATCAGAGAATAAGCAGGAGGAAAAATCCATGCAGGACAAACATTATTTGGATGACTGGATTCATGTGCCCATTTGCCAGAAGGGGGATAAGCTGTATCATTACACAACGGCGGAAGGCATCCGCGGCATTGTGGAGAATCGGGAATTTGTGGCAACGAAAAGCGATTTTCTGAATGATAAGATGGAATTTCAATATGCCGTTGAGGTGATGGAGCGGCTGATTGAACGATATATTGTGAATACGGATTTGCGTATGCAGTTTTCCGCAAAGCTGAAGGCGGAAATTGACCGTATCGGCATTATTTCTTCTGCCCATGCCGCTTTGGATGAGGATGAAATGAGCTTTTATGTGGTGGCATTTTCCAAGCAGAATAATAATTCTCTGCTCTGGGCAGAATTTACGGATTTTCGCGGCTATTGTCTGGAATTTGATTATGAAAAGATTGTAGAGGGTTTCCGGCATCGCGTATTCCTGCATGGAACGGTGATTTATGATGAGGAGGAGCAGATGAACGGGCTTCTGGAAAGCCTGCTTTCCTGCATCCATAGCCTTGTGGAAAAGGGAGCGAAGGATTTGCAGGGCTTTTTCGAGGAGGACGCAATTCCTTCGGAGGAATCGCTGAATCAGCTGGTCGATGCAATGGCGGTGGTCTGCTCTGTGTATACAATGTTTTTCAAAAAAAGCTATTTTGCAGGGGAGGAGGAATATCGGTTCATTTTTCCGCCGCTGCATTATGAGAAGGGGCAGGATAGACCGCAGTTTCGCCTGCTGGATCAGATTTTTCTTCCCTATATCATGGTGGAGCTGGAAACGGAGCAGCAGGAGATTCCCTTGCAGAGTGTCATGGTTGGCGCAAAAAACAACAGCGACATTGCCGTGCGCGGCATGAAATACTTTCTGAAAACACAGGGACTGGATATTCCCGTTTTGCTTTCGGATATTCCTCTGCGGTATTAAAAAAAGAACAGCCTGTAGGAAGTTGCTTTCGTACAGGCTTTTTTGTTGGATTTGACTAATTTCTGCCCTTCGGGTAAAATATAACAATACGGCATTTTGCCAAAAACTATCGCAGAGAGGATTTGAAACTATGAATGGTTCTTTTTTGGTAATACTTCTGGGGATTCCGGGGATTCTGGTGGCGACAACCGTCCACGAATTTGTCAGAGCACTGACCTCAACGGTTCTGGGGGATACTTACCCCAAAAGTCAGGGACAGGTGACGCTGAACCCCGTCAAGCATTTTGAGCCCATCGGCTTCCTGATGATGCTCTACAGCGGCGGCTTCGGCTGGGGCAAGCCTGTGGAAACGAGTGCATTATATTATAAAAACAGAAAAAGAGATACGCTTCTGGTTGCGATTCTGCCGACCGTAGTCAATCTCATTCTGGGTCTGGTGTTCCTTTTTGCTTACGGCACATTCCGGAGCATGGGGTATTATATCGGCACACTGCTTCATTATCTGGCATATTATAATGTTGCGCTGGCGGTGTATAATGTACTGCCTGTTGCGCCTATGGACTGCACAAAGGTGCTTGCGGTGCTGCTGCCGGCAAATCAGTATTTCAAATATATGCAGAATGAAAAGCTGATTCAGATGCTGTTTCTGTTCCTGCTGTTCTTCGGGATGATTACAGGCTTCATGGATAAAATCATTTACGCGGTGCTTTCCCTGTTCGGCGGCATGATTGGTTTGATGTAAGCATAAGGAAGGGAATTCTATGGAGACAATCAATATCAGACTGGCAGCGTTTGAGGGCCCTTTGGATTTGCTATATCATCTGATTGAAAAAAACGAAATTGATATTTATGATATTCCCATTGCGGCGCTGACGGAGCAATATCTCGCCTATCTGGATGCGGCAGAGGACAGGGATATGGACGGCATGAGCGAATTTTTGCTGATGGCGGCAACGCTGCTTGAAATCAAAAGCAAGCTGCTCCTGCCCAAGCCGAAGGCAGAGGAGGAGGAAGGGCCTGACCCCAGAGAGGAGCTGGTACAGCGCCTGCTGGAATATAAGCGGATTAAGGACGCAACAGAGACCCTCAAGGAGCGCGAGGAGGAAGCGGCACTCGTGTACTATAAGGAAGCGGATGCCTCTGTGGCAAGGCTGAAGGAACAGCCGCCGCAGGAATTGGAGGATTTATTGCAGGGCATTACAATGGATGACCTCTATCAGGCGTTCCGACAGGTGATGGCGAGAAAGGAAACCAAGGAGGATAAGGTGCGCAGCTCCTTCCGTTCGGTGCAGAAGGATTTATTTACCGTTGGCGAAAAGATGGAATACATCCGCGATATGCTGATTCTGCATCCGCATGAAAAAACAGCCTTCCATACTATTTTCCGCAGAAATGCAGGGAAGATGGAAAGGGTTGTGACCTTTCTGGCGCTGTTGGAGCTGATTAAGCAAAAGGAAGTGCAGATTACGCAGGAGAAAAACTTTGGTGAAATTTTCATCAGCAGATATGATGAAGGAGGGGCAGAATGAGATTATCGGAGCTGGAAGCGGTTGTGGAGTCCCTGCTGTTTATTGCCGGTGACGCGGTGCCCTTGGCATCCATCGCGCAGACGATTGAGCTGGATCAGGCAACGACGCGGGCAGTCGTGCTTTCCCTTGCGGATAAATACGAGAAGGAAAAACGGGGACTGCGGATTGTGGAGATTGCGGACGCGTATCAGATGTGTACGGCGGCAGAATGCTTTGAATATATCCGCAATATGTATAAAAGCCCACAGCGGCAGGGACTGACGCAGTCCCTTCTGGAAACGCTGGCGATTATCGCCTATAAGCAGCCGATGACGCGTGCGCAGGTGGAGGAAATCCGTGGGGTCAATTCCGACCATGCGGTGACGAAGCTTCTGGAAAAGCGGCTGATTTGTGAGGTCGGGCGGGCAGATACCCCCGGCAAGCCGATTTTGTTTGGCACAAGCAAGGAATTTCTGCGGTATTTCGGCTTTAAGAGTATTCGGGAGCTGCCGCCTTTGGAGGAAGAAAATTCGGAAGAAGCCAAGGAGAAGGATGCGGAAACAGAGTTTCATACATAAGCGAAAAACAGAATAAAGATAGCAGGAGGAGGGATGCCTATGAAACGGAGAGCAATTCTTTTTTTCCTGCTTTTTTTATTGCAGATGGGAAGTGTGCCGACCCTTGCCGCAGAGCCGACCGTTGCGGCGCAGGGCGCAGCGTTGATTGACGGAAAAACAGGGCGGCTGTTGTGGGGGAAGAATGCGGACGCACCCCTTGCGATGGCAAGCACCACGAAGATTATGACGGCGATACTGGTTCTGGAGCGGGCAAGACTGACGGAGGTTGTCACGGTCAGCAAAAATGCGGCACAGCAGCCAAAGGTACACATGAGCTTACAGGAGGGAGAGCAGTGGCAGGTCGGAGATTTGCTTTCTGCCATGCTCCTGCGCTCCTATAATGATGCGGCGGTGGCATTGGCGGAGCAGACTTCGGGAAGCGTGGCGAAGTTCTGCGCGGAAATGACGAAGAAAGCAAAGGAAATCGGCGCAAGGGATACGGTTTTTGGCTCGCCCAACGGACTGGACAGCCACCTGACAGCGGAGCAGCACCACTCCACCGCCTACGATATGGCGTTGATTGGGGCGTATGCGCTGGATAACGAAACCTTTCGGGAGATTATTGCACAGCAGGAGATTCATGTATCTGATTTGACTGGAAAGCACCCTTGCAGTGTGACAAATGCAGACCGCTTTTTGCAGGAATACAGCGGCGCGCTTGGCATTAAAACAGGCTACACCAATCGGGCAGGGCATTGCTTTGTCGGCGCGGCGGAACGGGACGGCGTGCGGCTGGTTTCGGCGGTGCTTGGCAGTGGTTGGGGGGATGCAGGCAAGCAGAAAAAGTGGACGGATACGAAAGCCCTGATGGACTATGGCTTCGCGGTCTTTCATCCCTACGAGGCAGTGCAGGCAGGGGAGAGTTTCGGGGAAATCCGCATTACCGATTCCCCGACAGCGCAGATGGAAACAATTATTGCAGAGGGCTATACGGCGTTATTTTCTGATGCGGAAATCGAAAAGCTGCACCTGACGGCAGACTTGCCAAAGGAGCTTGCCGCGCCTGTGCATCGGGGCGAAAGGCTGGGGCAGGCGGTGCTTTGGCTTGGTGAGGAACGCCTTGCGGCGGTGGATTTGCTTGCGGCAGAGGATGCAATGCCTTATACCCTTGCACAGCGGCTGCTTCGCCTGGCGGAGAGGTGGCTCGGCTGGAGAGATTGGGAAGATTAGAGAAACTTTTGACTTTCTGCGAAGGCTCATGTATACTGAGGAAAATCGAATGAAAAATACAGGTTGAGAACGGAGTTAAGATATATGGAAGAAAAATTGGAACGATTGCAGAAATTTCTGGCTGAGGCAGGCGTGGCATCCCGCAGAAGGGCAGAGGAGCTGATTGCACAGGGAAAGGTGAAGGTCAACGGAAGGGTTGTAACCGAAATGGGGCTGAAGATTGACCCCGAAAAGGATGAGGTGTCCTATCTGGACAGGAAAATCAGCAAAAAGGACACCAAGCTTGTCTATCTTATGCTGCATAAGCCGGTCGGCTATGTGACAACGGCGAAGGAGCAGTTCGGCAGACCTGCGGTGGTAGACCTCATTAAGGGCGTGAACGCGCGCATTTTCCCTGTCGGGCGTTTGGATTATGATACATCGGGGCTTCTGCTGCTGACAAATGACGGAGACCTGACCTATAAGCTGACGCACCCCAAGCATGATGTAGAGAAAACCTATATTGCGAAGCTATACGGTGTGCCCGATGAGGGGGCATTGCAGAAATTCCGCAGGGGCGTTGTGATTGATGGAAGGAAAACGAAGCCCGCAAAGATTCAGATTCTCGAAAGAGAGAAGGACGGACGCTTCTGCACGGCGGAAATCGTGATTCATGAGGGCAGAAACCGACAGGTGCGTAAAATGTGCGAATCCATCAAGCATCCTGTGGCACAGCTGCAAAGGGTAGCAACGGGAGAGCTTACGCTGGGGGATTTGCCGAAGGGGAAATATCGCCATCTGACAGAGAAGGAAATCAGATATTTAAAGAGATTATAAAAAGAAGGGACTGCTTTGGGAGTTTTCCAAGGCGGTCTTTTTTACTTGAAAGGCGGTAGTGCTTGCCGTATAATATATACTTAGGAAACTATTGAGAATAAGGAGGAAAAGCCTCGTGGAACAGAACAAAACAAGATTTTACCTCATTCGTCATGGGGAAACGGATTGGAACAAGGGCGGTCGTTATCAGGGCTGCACGAATATACAGCTGAATGATGCAGGCAGGGAGCAGGCGCGCCTTTTGGGGGAACGCTTCAAATTCCTGCCGCTGGATGTGGTCTATGTATCCCCTCTGGACAGGGCGGTGGCAACTGCGGCACCGTTGGCGGCGGCGCATGGGCTGACCCCCATTCAGGATGCACATTTCAGAGAAATCAACTTCGGTGAATGGGAAGGACATACCATCGCGGAGCTGAAGGAAAAATATGGCAAGGTATATATAGATTTTTTTGAAAATCCCTTTGACCATCCTGTGCCCGGAGAAGGCTCCTTTCAGAATGCGATGGATCGTGCATTGGAAGGCTTTGAAGCACTGGCAGAGCGCCATAAGGGGCAGAATGTCGCGATTGTTTCGCATGGCGGACTGCTGCGCGTGATGCTGGTCGGTCTGCTTGGCATGGGGGATGAATTTTACCGTAAGACATGGATGACAAATACCTCTGTGACGATGGTGGATGTGATGGAGGACGGCAGAAAGCTGCTCATGACCTTAAACGATAAGGCGCATCTGGAAATGGCAGAGCTGTTTGAAAAGGGTGAAGAAAAATGAAGAAGAAAATTATCGTGGTCGGCGGCGGTGCGGCAGGACTGATGGCGGCAGGACGCGCGGCAGAACGGGGACATGAGGTGCATCTCTACGAAAAAAATAACCGCATCGGGAAGAAAATCCTGATTACGGGCAAGGGACGCTGCAATGTGACGAATGACAGCGATGTGGAGGGGCTTCTGGAAAATATCCCCGGCAATCCCTATTTTTTATACAGCGCCTTTTACCAGCTGGACAGCTTCGGCTTGCAGGAATTTTTTAAGGAGCAGGGGTTGGAGCTGAAGGTGGAGCGCGGCAAGCGTGTATTTCCTGTGTCTGACCGTTCTCTGGATGTGGTGCTGGCATTGGAAAAATACCTCAAGAAAAATGGGGTGAAGCTGCATCTGGAAAGTCCTGTGGAGGGTATTCTGATTGCGGACGGCAGGGCAGAAGGGATTCGGCTGAAAAACGGAAAGGAGGAAAGGGCAGACGGCGTGATTGTCTGCACGGGAGGTCTTTCCTATCCCGGTACAGGCTCTACGGGGGATGGCTACCGCTTTGCGAAGGCGGCAGGACATCATGTGACGAAGCTGTACCCCTCTCTGGTGCCGCTCAGAACAGAGGAGGACTGGTGCCATGAGCTGATGGGGCTGAGTCTGAAAAATATTGAAATTACGATAAAAAATAAGAAGGGCAAGAAGGTTTACAGTGACTTCGGGGAAATGCTGTTTACGCATTTCGGCGTTTCCGGTCCTGTGATTCTGAGCGCGAGCAGGCATATCATTCTGACGATAGAGGAAGGATATCGGCTTTACATCGACCTCAAGCCTGCGATGGATGAGAAAAAGCTGGATGCGCGTATTCTGCGCGATTTTGAAAAATTTGCGAATAAGGATTTTGCAAACGCATTGGATGCGCTTCTGCCGCAGAAGCTGATTCCCGTTATCATTCGTCTTTCGGGGATTGATGCGCGCAAAAAGGTAAACAGTGTGACGAAGGAGGAACGAAAGCGTCTGGTTGGGCTTTTGAAGGCACTTCCGCTCACGATTACGGGGACAACGGGCTATAACGAAGCGGTTGTGACCTGCGGTGGGATTCAGGTGAATGAGATTGACCCTGCGACGATGGAGAGCAAATTTGTGAAGCAGCTGCATTTTGCAGGTGAGGTTCTGGATGTGGACGCATATACGGGCGGCTTTAATCTGCAAATTGCATTTTCCACAGGCTTTGCGGCAGGGAATGCGGTTTGCGCGGAATAAGGAGGAAAAAAAGCATGAAACGATTTGCCATTGCGGTGGATGGGCCTGCCGGCTCAGGAAAAAGCACCGTTGCTAAGCTGGTTGCCAAGAGACTGGGCATTATTTATGTGGATACGGGCGCGATGTACCGTACGGTTGCGCTGTTCTGCACGGAGAAGGGCATTGCCCTTGCGGATGAAGCGGCTGTGGTTGCGGCGTTGGCGGATTTGCAGATGAAAATTGTACCGGAGGAGGGCGGTCAGCGCATTTTCCTGAACGGAAGGGACGTTACGGAGGAAATCCGCACGGCGGAAATCGGAAAGGGTGCATCTACGGTTGCGGCGTATCGGCAGGTGCGTGCGCGGATGGTGGAATTGCAGCAGGAAATGGCGCGGGAGCATTCTGTGATTATGGATGGCAGAGATATCGGGACGGTTGTTCTGCCCGATGCCGAGGTGAAGATTTATCTGGATGCCGGCGTGGAGGAGCGTGCGCGCCGCCGTGTGGGCGAATTGCAGGAAAAAGGCGAAACGGCTGATTTTGAAGAAATCAAGAAAATGATTCTTGAGAGGGATTACAACGATATGCACAGAGCGCACAGCCCCTTGAAAAGGGCGGCAGATGCGGTTTCTCTGGATTCGACAGGCATGGGCATTGATGCTGTGCTGCAGGCTATTTTGGATATCGTTGCGGAAAGGGTGAAAGAAAAATGAAGGATACAGAAAAGAAATCATGGGTCTATTATGTAGCGATTTTTCTGGTGAAAATCTGGTATGCCATTATGTTCAAGGTGGAAATCATCGGGAAGGAAAATATTCCAGAAACCGGCAACGGTGTGATTTGCAGCAACCATTACAGCAATTATGATCCTGTTTCCACGGCGATTTATCTGGACAGGCTGCCGCATTATATCGCAAAGAAGGAATTATTTAAAAATAAGCTGTTTTCATGGGTGCTTGACCAGTTGGGCGTATTCCCGATTGACCGCAAGGTTTCTATGGATATGAAGGCGGTCAAGACAGCAATCAAGCTTTTGAAGGAAGGCAAGATTGTCGGCATTTTTGCGGAAGGCAGACGGGTAAAGGCAGGCGAGGACGTTGCGGCAAAGGCAGGCGTGGCGCTTTTTGCGATGAAGGGAAATGCACCTGTGATTCCCTGCGCCATCAGCGGCACCTATAAATTCCGCAGCAAGCTTACGATTCGCTACGGCGAGCCGCTGACGTTGGATGAATTTCGGGATAAAAAGCTGACAACAGAGCTGATGGGAGAAATCACGAAGGTGATTATGGATAAGGTGGAAGAATTGAAGGTGAAGGAATGAGCAACGTAACACTGGCGGCATCCGCAGGGTTTTGCTTTGGTGTGAAGCGCGCGATTGAGATGGCGTATGCGGAAATAGAAAAAAATAACGGCGCACCGCTGTATTCCTATGGCCCCTTGATTCACAACAAGGAGGTAACAAGGGATTTGGACGAAAAGGGACTGCATATCATTGAGGATTTGGAGGGCGTTCATGAAGGAACGGTTGTGATTCGTTCGCACGGTGTCGGAAAGTTTCTGTATGATGCGCTGGAGGAAAAGGGCATGCGAATGGTGGACGGCACCTGTCCGTTTGTCAAGAAGATACACACGATTGTGAATGAAGCGTGGAATCAGGGCAAAAGCATCATCATTGCCGGAGACGGCAAGCACCCGGAGGTACAGGGCATTAACGGCTGGTGCGGCAATACAGCCATTATTCTGGAAAGCCCTGAGGAGGCAAAGGCGGCGGTGCTGGATACGGAGAAGGACTACGCCGTTGTGGTGCAGACAACCTTCCGCCAGAGCAAGTTTGACGATATGCTTGCCATTTTGCGGCAGAAGGGGCTGAAAATGGAGATTTCCCAGACCATTTGCTCTGCGACGGAAAAGAGGCAGAAGGAAGCCATGGAGCTTTCCCAAAATGTGGATAAAATGATTGTCATCGGGGACAAAAAAAGCTCTAATACACAAAAATTGGTTGAGATTTGTAAAAAAAATTGCGAGAATACGGTTCATATTGAAACAATTTGCGATTTAGTGTTGAAAACTTTCAAGAAGGATGATAGAATAGGGATAACTGCGGGTGCGTCCACACCACCTGCAATAATTAAGGAGGTAGTAGTTACTATGAGCGAAATTGAAAATGTAAATGTTGAAGAAGTGAGTTTTGAGCAGATGCTGGAAGATTCTCTTGTTACCCTGCACACAGGCGATGTTGTAAAAGGCACCGTTATTCAGGTTGTAGGCGAAGAGGTTTCCGTTAATCTGGGTTTCAAATCTGACGGTGTTATCCCCAGAGGCGAATTCAGCAGAGATACAACAGTAGTTCCCAGCCAGGTTGTACAGCCCGGTGATGAAATCGAAGTTTTCGTTGTTCGTGTAAATGACGGCGATGGCAATGTACTTCTGTCCAGAAAGCGTATCGAAGAACAGAAGGGCATGGAAGATATCGAAAAGGCATTCAATGAAAAAACAGTTGTTACAGGTACTGTAACAGACGTTGTAAAGGGCGGTCTGATTGCAGTTGTAAACGGCGTAAGAGTATTCATTCCTTCCTCTCAGGTTTCCAACAGATTCATCGAGGATCTGAGCGTATTCAAGGGTCAGGAGCTGGAATTCAATATCATTGAAATGGATAGAGTAAAACGTCGTATTATCGGCGGCAGAAAAGATCTGGTTGAAAAGGAAATCGCAGCAAAGAAGGCAGCTCTGTTTGAAACAATCGCAGTTGGCTCCAAGATTGCAGGTACTGTTTCCAGACTGACAGACTTCGGCGCATTCGTTGATCTGGGCGGCGTAGATGGCCTGATTCACATTTCCGAAATGAGCTGGGGCAGAATTTCCAACCCCAGAGAGGTTCTGAAGGAAGGTCAGGAAGTTGAAGTATTCGTTCTGGATGTAGATAAGGAAAAGGGCAAAATCAGCCTGTCCCTGAAGGATGCAGACAAGAACCCTTGGAAGCTGGCAGCTGACAAATATGCAGTTGGCTCCATCGTTGAGGGTAAGGTTGTTCGTATGGTACCCTTCGGTGCATTCGTTGAACTGGAACCCGGCGTAGATGGTCTGGTACACATTTCCCAGATTGCAAACAAGCACGTTGTAAAACCCGAAGATGAACTGAAGGTTGGCGAAATCATCAACGTGAAGGTTCTGGAAGTAAATTCCGACCAGAAAAAAATCAGCCTTTCCAAGAGACAGGCAGATACTCCTGTGGAAGAAGCTCCCGCAGCAGAATAATCCCGTGTGCAAAAGCTCCCATTGTGGCGTGACCATGGTGGGAGTTTTTTATTGATATTTTTTATTGAAATTTTATATATGCAAATTTTGAATAATATTAAAAATTTTCATAAAAATGCGTAATTGATAGAAAAAACATTAAAAAATGATAAAAAAACCGACATTGTTATGTCTGCATTTTTATGGTATACTTTTTAGGTAATTTCGTGGGATAAAGGAGGAAAGTGCATGAATAAGCATGAAATTTTCCGTTTTATTGACCATACTCTGCTGAAACAGAACGCAGTCTGGGAGCAAATCCATGAGATTTGTCAGGAGGGAATGGACTTTGGAACGGCCTCGGTATGTATCCCACCTTCTTTTGTGAAGCAGGCCGCGGAATTTGTGGGAGAAAGACTTCCTATCTGCACGGTGATCGGGTTTCCGAACGGATACCAGACAACGGCAGTGAAGGTCTTTGAAGCAGCAGAAGCGGTACAAAACGGCGCGGCGGAGATTGATATGGTCATCAATATCGGCTGGGCAAGGGCAAAAAGCTATGATGCGATTTTGCAGGAAATCAATGCGGTGAAGGATGCCTGTGGTGAGAAGCGGTTAAAGGTCATCATTGAAACCTGCTTGCTGACAGAAGAAGAAAAAATTGCTCTTTGTGATGTGGTGAGCCGCTCTCGGGCGGAATTCATCAAAACCAGCACAGGCTTTGCCGGCGGCGGGGCAACGCTCGCGGATATTCGGCTGTTTAAAAAATATGTAACAGGGGATACGAAGATTAAAGCGGCAGGCGGCATCAAATCAGTTGCCGATGCGGAGGCTTTTCTTGCGGCAGGGGCTGACAGACTGGGCAGCAGTTCCCTTCTTGCCATGCTTCGGCAGGAAATCAAGCAGTAAGGCTGCGGAGGGAAGCTTCGGCAGCTCGTAAAAATGGGAAAAAGAAAAAGGGAGGAATTTATAATGAGTTTATTAAAGAAATTTGCAGCTATGGCAATGGTAGCAGTAATGGCAGTTGGCATGACAGCATGCGGCGGCGGTGATGATGCTGCGGACACAAAAACATATGTAATCGCAACAGATACAACCTTTGCGCCCTTTGAATTCCAGAATGACGCAGGCGAATATGTAGGCGTTGATATGGATCTGCTGGCTGCAATTGCAGAAGACCAGGGCTTTAAATATGACCTGCAGTATCTGGGCTTTGATGCGGCTGTACAGGCATTGGAATCCGGTCAGGCTGACGGTGTTATCGCAGGTATGTCCATCACACCCGAAAGACAGAAGAAATTCGACTTCTCCGATCCTTATTTCGACAGCGGCGTTGTTATGGGTATCGCAGAATCCAATAACGATATTAAATCCTATGAAGACCTGAAGGGCAAAAAGGTTGCCGTTAAGAGAGGTACAGAAGGCTATGATTTTGCTGAATCCATTAAGGATCAGTATGGCTTTGAAACAGTTGTATTCGATACCTCCGATGCAATGTGCATGGACGTTAAGGTTGGCAACAGCGTAGCCTGCTTTGAAGACTACCCCGTACTGGGCTATGGCATCACACAGGGCAACGGTCTGAAAATGGTAACAGATAAGGAACAGGGCAGCTCCTACGGCTTTGCAGTTGGCAAGGGCGAAAATGCAGAGCTGCTGAAAATGTTCAACACAGGTCTTGCTAACCTGAAAGAAAATGGCAAATATCAGGAAATTCTGGATACATATATTCAGGAATAATTCCTTAAGGAGTAGTGCCTCATGAGTAGTTTTTTTGAGTATGTGGGACAGTGTATGCCGCAGCTGACATTAGGGCTGAAGCTTACACTGCAAATGACAGTCTTTTCATTGATTTTGGCTGTGGTTGTCGGCATGGTGATGTGCATGTTCAGCATTTCCAAGGTGAAGCCTCTGAACTGGATTTCGGGTATTTATCTGAGCCTGATTCGTGGGACTCCCCTGATGGTACAGGCATTCTTCATCTATTTCGGTATCACAGGTGCGTTACATATCCGGATTACACCCTTTAGTGCGGCGATTTTGGTTCTGTGCCTGAATGCCGGTGCATATCTGTCTGAAATTTTCAGAAGCGGTATTGCGGCAGTCAACAAAGGGCAGATGGAGGCGGCAAGAAGTCTGGGATTGCCCTATGGCGTTGCGATGAGAAAAATCATTCTGCCACAGGCAATTCGTATTGTTATTCCATCCGTACTGAACCAGTTTATCATTACGTTGAAGGATACCACCATCCTTTCCGTTATCGGCTGCGGCGAATTGATGCGTCAGGGACAGCTGATTGTAGCAAGAAACTATCAGAGTTTCCAAACCTATGCGATTGTTGCGGTTATGTATTATGTTGTTGTAATCGTGCTGACAAAAGCATTCCAGCTGGTTGAAAGGAGGTTGTCAAACAAATGATTAAGGTAAAAGTAGAAAAATTGCAAAAAAGCTTTGGCAGCCTTGAGGTTTTGAAGGGGATTGATCTGGAAGTCAAGGAAGGGGAAGTCGTTTGTCTGATTGGTCCTTCCGGTTCCGGCAAATCTACATTTCTGCGTTGCCTGAATCGTCTGGAAGAAACGACTGCAGGTACTGTTATTGTTGACGATAATGATATTACAGATCCCAAATGCAATATCAATAAGGTGAGAGAAAATATCGGCATGGTATTTCAGCAGTTCAATCTGTTCCCTCATCTGAGTGTATTAGAAAATATTATGCTTGCGCCTGTGGACAGAAAGAAGCTGACAAAGGCGGAGGCAAAGCAAACAGCGGAACGCCTTCTGGCTACAGTTGGACTGGCGGAAAAGGCAGGAGAATATCCGCCGAATCTTTCCGGCGGACAGCAGCAGCGTGTTGCCATTGCACGAGCTTTGGCAATGAGTCCCGATATTATGCTGTTTGACGAGCCTACCTCCGCGCTTGACCCCGAAATGGTCGGCGAGGTTCTGGAGGTTATGAAGCAGCTTGCAAGGGATGGCATGACCATGATTGTAGTAACGCATGAAATGGGCTTTGCCAGAGAAGTTGCTGACCGTGTGATTTTCATGGATGGCGGCTATATCGTGGAGCAGGGGACACCGGCAGAGGTGTTCGGCAATCCGCAGAATAAGAGAACGCAGGATTTCCTGAATAAGGTTCTGTAAATACAATCCTATCCATACAAAAACAAAGTCTCGGATTTTTTATCCGGGACTTTTTTTGTATACGTTTTTCTTTGCATAAAGCAGGAAGGTATTGGGAAAAGTGAAATTGAATTTAACAAAGATTTTACAAAACTCATGCGAAATGACAAGTGCAGAAAAGAAAATTTGTTAAGATTCTGTTCATTCGGTGGAAATTGCCAAAAACCGATGATTTTTCATTGCGGCTGTCTGTTGTTTATGATATCATTATTCAGGATGTAAAACAAAGATTTTACATGGTTTTTAGGAAAAATTTACAATCGAATCGAAGAAAAAACGGAGGAAAAAATGAGTTCTATAGTAATTCCCTTTATTGGTGGTCTGGCGATGTTCATTTATGGCATGAACATCATGGCGGATGGCTTACAGCACGCTGCCGGCTCCAAAATGAAGAAGATTCTTGAAGTGCTGACGCAGAATAAGCTGATGGGCATTGCGCTGGGTGCATTGGTTACGGCGATTATCCAAAGCTCCTCTGCCACAACGGTTATGGTTGTCGGCTTTGTAAACGCAGGGCTGATGAATCTGACACAGGCAATCAGCGTTATCATGGGTGCGAATATCGGTACAACCATCACGGGTTGGTTGGTTTCCGCAGGCGAATGGGCAAAAATGTTCAGCCCCTCTACACTGGCACCAATCGCAGTTATGGTCGGCGTAATCGTAACGTTGGTGGGGAAAAGGCAGCAAAGCAAGGATGTAGCTGGTATCATCATTGGGTTTGGTATCCTTTTTATCGGCATGAATACCATGTCCGATGCGGTTTATCCCTTGAGAGAATCCGAGGTATTTAAGACAGCCTTTATTTCTATGGGCTCTAATCCTTTTCTGGGGATTCTGGTCGGCGCAGGCGTAACGGCGATTATCCAGAGCTCCTCTGCATCACAGGGTATCCTGCTCTCTCTGGCATCCGCAGGGCTGGTTCCTACGAATGCGGCAGTATTCATTATCATGGGGCAGAATATCGGTACCTGTGTGACTGCAATTTTAAGCTCTGTCGGTGCAAGCAAAAATGCAAAATGCGTTGGTACAATGCATCTGACCTTCAATATTGCGGGTACGATTATTTTCAGTATTCTTGCAATGTTTCTGTTTGCGAGACTGGACCCTTCCTATGGCGAGGGCATTATCAATATGACGCAGATTTCCTTTATCCATACGGTTTTCAACGTGGGTACAACGATTATCCTGATGCCCTTCAGCGGCTATATCATCAAATTTGCCATGAAGGTAAACGGCCTCAAGGCGGTGGAAACAAAGAGCGACGAGGCAGAGCTGGTGCATCTGGACAAGCGTATGATGTCCACTCCTTCTGTTGCGGTAGAGGGCGCAAAGCTGGAAACCATCCGCATGGGGCGTATTGCGAGAGAGAACCTTTCCTTGGCACTCTCTACGCTTTCTGACCACGATGAGGAAAAGATGGCAGATGTAAAGCAGAGAGAATTTGTTATTGATAAGCTTTGTGATAATATTTCCAAGTATCTGATTGATTTGTGTATGCTGCATCTGAGCGATAAGGATAATGAAATGGTAACCTCCTTGCTCAACACAGTCAGCGACATGGAGCGTGTGGGCGACCATGCGGAAAATATCGTGGAATTGGCGGAAGAAATGAAGCAGGAGGGGATTTCCTTCTCCGATACGGCTTTGGAGGAGCTGAACGAAATGTCCACTACAACACTGGGGGCATACGACAATGCGGTGAAGGCGTTGGAGCTGGACGATATCACCTATGCCGTAAAGACCTCCTTCTTAGAGGATCAGGTTGATGCGATGGAAAAGAAGCTGCGCGCAGGGCATATCGATCGTCTGTCCAATGCGGAATGCAGTGTTAACGCCGGGATTCACTTCATCGACCTTCTGGGGAATCTGGAACGTGTTTCCGACCATGCAATGAATATTGCACAGGTTGTGCTGAATGAGCATAGAGCGGAAAAGAATTTCCATGAAGAAAAAAACGTGGAATGATTGACAATATAAAATGAGAACGGAGCCTTAGATTTTCAGGAGTCTTGCAGACCCCTTTGGGTCTAAGGCTTTTTTGAAAGGGGGAAGCAATATGACGGCTTTGATGAAGATACAATCCTTTATTCAGGCGTATGTGAAGGCGATTGCGTCCATTCTGGATGTAGATGTTACGATTGTGGATAATGAATTGGTTCGTGTGGCTGGAACAGGCATTTATGCGGACGAGATTGGCGAAACTGTGACTCACGCGAATTTTTTTCATCATATTCTGGTTTCCGGCGAGAGCGGCAGTATTATGGACAGCATGGCGGATTTGAATTGCAAGGGCTGCGAAAAGCGCACAACCTGCAGAGAGCTTGCGAATGTTGCCTATCCCATTTTCAAGGAGGGGGCTGTGGTCGGCATCATTTCCATCATTGCCTTCAGCGAGGGGGAACGAAAAAACCTTCTGGAAAACAGAGGGCAGATGGAGGAATTTCTGAAATATATGTCTGTCCTGTTGGAAAGCAAGCTGTATACGGACGAGGCGAAGGAGCGTCTGGAGCAGCAGCTGCAGGTAGTGCATGATGCGGAAAAGGGATGGTCCTTCGTTGGGGACAGCCAGAAAATGAAGGAAGCCATTCGGATTGGCAAGAAGGTCGCAAAATCTAATTCGACCGTTTTTCTGCGCGGCGAAAGCGGTACGGGGAAGGAGATTATGGCGAAGATGATTCATGCCCTGAGTGACCGCCGTGATAAGCTAATGATTTCTATTAACTGTGCAGCAATTCCCGAAAATCTGGTTGAAAGCGAATTATTCGGCTACGAGGAGGGCGCGTTCACAGGGGCGAAAAAGCATGGCTCTATCGGAAAATTTGAGCTGGCGCATGGCAGTACGATTTTTCTGGACGAAATCGGGGACATGCCTCTGCCTGTGCAGACAAAGCTGCTGCGCGTGCTGCAGGAAAGCGTGGTGGAACGGATTGGCGGCACGAAGCCGATTCCCATTGATATCCGCGTGATTTGTGCGACGAATAAAAACATCGAGCAGATGGTGGAGGAGGGGACGTTCCGCGAGGATTTGTATTATCGGCTGAACATCATCCCCATTGAGCTGCCACCCCTGCGCAAGCGTAAGGAGGATTTGCCTGCGCTGATAGAATATTACATTGCGTACTATAATCAGAAGCTGGGAAAGAGCATGCGCGGCGTTTCGCCTGAGGCGCTGCAGACGCTGACAAGCTATGACTGGCCGGGGAATGTGCGTGAAATGAAAAATATTATTGAATATCTGGAAAATATTGCAGAGGGAGAAATCATTCAGCTTTCGGATTTGCCCGACCATATCGTGATGCGCTCCGGCAAGGGCTTTGAGGATTGGTCTCTGGATGAAATTGTGGAGGACTATGAAAAGCGCGTGCTGAGTAGCATGGTGAAGAAGGGCGCAACGCTGGAGGAAAAAAATCAGCTGGCAGAAAATCTGAAAATCAGCCGTGCAACGCTGTACCGCAAGCTGAAAAAATATGATTTATTATAATTCTTAAAAATGAGAACTGTTATCAGAAATGAGAAATTTTTGTATATAAAAATTGTACCTGTATTTTCGGCAGAAAATAGGAGATTTTTTGTTGTAATGCAGACAGAAAAAGAAATCTGTTCCTGAATGACGTACAGGAAAAAGAACAAACCGATAAGGATGAATTTTGATTCTCATATATGAGAAAACAGAACAAAAAAACCGCCGAAAACAGGCGGTTTTCTTTTTGGCACGATTCTTGCTCTATATATCTGCGGAAGGAAAAATAAAATGATTGGGAGATATAGGAGGAAGAATTATGGATATGAATTTAGTAATCAATGCGATTAAAGCAGAAATGAAGCCCAGCATGGGCTGTACCGAGCCTGTTGCGCTGGCATTGGCGGTTTCCAGAACCTGTGAGCATCTGGATGCGCCCACACAGAAGCTGGAAATGCTTATCAGCTCCAATATTTTCAAAAATGCGTACAGCGTACAGATTCCCAATGCAGGGACTTACGGCATTGAGCTGGCGTGCGTACTGGGGATGCTGCTGAGCAAGCCCGGCAATACCATGGAAATTTGCGCGGGCATCAAGCCTGAGCATGTGGAAAAGGCGAAAAAGCTCGTTGCGGAAGGCTTTGTGCATGTAAAGGTTCTGAAAAGCAGTCAGTTCTACATTGAATGTACTGCAACAGACGGCAAGGATACCGTACACACCATCACAGAGGACGAGCATGACAACCTTGTGTTCTGCGAAAAGAACGGCGAAGTGCTTCTGGATAAAAGAGTAAAGAAGGAAGCAGTCGAAAGCGAAGAAAAGGAAGGCACCTTTGATGTAACAAAGCACACCTTCTCTGAATTTTACAACTGGGCAAACGAGGTGGATGTTGCGGATTTGCAGTTCATTAAGGAAGCCATTGACATCAATATGGAAATTGCGAAAAAGGGCATGGAGAAAAAATATGCCTTCGGCGTTGGCCCTACCGTGCAGAATTTACTGGAAAAGGGCATGCTGAAGGCTGACGTTGTGACAGCAGTCAGAAGTATTCCTGCGGCAGCGGCGGACTTCCGTATGAGCGGCGGCAACGGTTCCGTTATGACCTTCTGCGGCAGCGGCAACCAGGGCATTTCTACCACACTGCCCATGGCGGTATTCGCAGATAGAATGAATATTCCCGAAGAAAAGCTGCTGAGAGCGGAATTCATGGGTATGCTGATGATTATGTATATGAAGAAATACGTTGGTCGTCTGAGTCCCGTTTGCGGCGCAATGTTGGCAGGGACAGGCTCTGCGGCAGGCATGGTTTACATGATGGGCGGCACGGCGGCACAGGTAAGCGGCGCAGTACAGAATATGATGGGCTCTGTTGCCGGCATCTTCTGCGATGGCGCAAAGGGCGGCTGTGCGGTGAAGGTTGCAGCCTGCGCGAGTGAAGCGGTTTATGCGGCAATGTATGCAATGGACGGCAGTGTAATCGGCGTTTCCGATGGTATCAACAGCTCCGCAGCAGAGGATACCGCAAAGAACCTTGCAAAGCTGAGCCATGAAGCACTGGATACCCTCGATATGAAGGTAATCGAAATCATGCAGACAAAGAAATAATCAAAAAAAGATTCAAAAAAAATTCGATAAGAAAATTCTGAAACCAAACAAAAGCCCCTGTACCTTGAAAAGAAGGTGCAGGGGTTTTTATGTCCGAAAAATTATAGCTGAATCATATCATCAATCATATTGCTGATTTTATCACGGCTGATTTTTTCGAGAATGGCTTTTTTCACAAAGCCATCCTTCGTAAAGCCAAATTCGGCAATATATTCCTCCAGTAAAGCGTAGGTTTCCGCATCCAAGGTGACGGAAAGCTTTTTGGTTGTCGGTTTTTTCGCCGTTGCTTTTTTTGCTGTTGCTTTGGTTGTGGCTTTCTTTTCTGCCATGCACACACTCCTTTTTGGTTCATTTATTTGCTCGGAAGATAGGATGCTTCCTTCAGGATAAAGCCGCCCTCCACAGGCTGATAGGTCAGCTGCAGCTCGCCGCAGGCGGTATCCGGTGCGGTTTGCAGCAAAAGGGTTGCGGTCAGCGTGTTTTCCACAATGCGATAGGTTACCATATCACTGAAAACCAGCTTGCCATAGCTGCCTAAATCGGTAAAGGTATGTACGCCTTCCTTCGTGGAAAGCTGATAGGTTCCGTCCTTTTCGGTAATCAGCGGTTCTGCGATTTCACGGGGATCGGGTACGAAATATTCCTCTAAGGTTTCTTTATCGTAAGCGACAATGCCTTCCACATGGAAGCCGCTGCCTGCGCCAACTGTGAAAATCACATAAATTTCATCCTTGCCATCGTTATTTAAGTCTGCAAGTGTAAGTGTCGGTGCATAGCTGCCGTCCACCAGACAATTTAACTGAAATTGCTCCTGCACATCCTTTGAGGTTAATACGAAATTTTCGTTTCCCTTATACAGCAAAGAGATGGATTCCTCCGGAATTTCCGCAACAACCGTTGCAGCTGGGGGTACGGTTACTTTTTTCAGCATCGTAGTTACCTCTGCCTCGGCAACTGCGGCAGAAGGGAGAACATATTCCTCCGTACCAAGGAACACACCGCTGCCATACGCCCACTGAATTGCGGGAATGGCATAGGGTGTGATATCCGAAGCATCTGCAAAGCTGAGAATATTCGTGTTTTCTCCAACGGAAACATCATAGCCCTTATAAGCGGCATAGCGATAGAAAATGGCTGCAAGCTGTTCTCTTGTGATTTTCTGATTCGGCTCAAATTTTCCGTTACCGTAGCCGCTGACGATTTTGGCTTCCGCCGCCCAACGAACGGCATCTGCCGCAGTATCGGCAACGTCCGTAAAAGGCAGAGCATAATTGATGACGGGTGCGCCTTCCTGCTGCCACAGCAGGCTGATGACATCCTCTCTGGTGGCGGCATCTGTTGCTTCAGCAGCAAAAGCCGGTGCGGATGTACCTATAACCATAGCAGCACTGAGGGCGAGGAGCAGGGGCTGTTTTCGATTCATTTTGTTTCCTCCTTTATCATGATTTTTCTTCTTTCCATCAGTATAGTGTGAGGGAAAAAAGAATGCAATAGATTTGAAAAAGTTTAAAGCTTTTGCAACAAAATTCACATTTTTTTACAAAGCTAGAAATGAAATTTTAAAAAAAGAAAAGGCTTCTGTTATGATTTTCGCAAAACGGCACATACTAGGCTTGTACCAAATTTGAGGAGGGATTTTTATGGAACGCTGCAATGAGTGTATCAAATGTACTGTTGAGCAGTGCAGACATCACCACAACACAAAGAATTACTGTACACTGGAATCTATTCAGGTGGGCACACATGAAATGAATCCGACCAAAGACCAGTGCACAGACTGTATGTCCTTTGCTGTAAAATAAGGAAATGAATGGAAGAAGCGGGTGCTTTGTGCAGACAAGGTATCCGCTTTTTCTGTTGCATTGCGGCGGTATTTTATCGTACAATGGGAAGGAAACAGGAGGTAGGAGCATGAAGATTTATTTTGTACGTCACGGTGAAACGGATATGAATGCCAGAAATATGTTCTACGGCTGGTATGATGCGGATATCAATGAAAAGGGCATCGCGCAGGCGGAGGAGCTGAGAGCGGCATTTGAAACGATACATATTGATGCGATTTATTCCAGTGATCTGAAGCGTGCCTATCATACGGCGGAAATTATTGCGAACGGCAGAGAAATTCAGCCCGTTCCCGAAATTCGGGAGTTATATTACGGTGATTGGGAAAACCGCACATGGGAGGAAATGTCCGAAGCGGATTTAGAGGAATGGCGTGGCTGGTTGACCGATTGGGTGGACAGGAGGATGCCAAACGGGGAAGCCTTTATGGAGTTTTATAACCGTGTGACAAGAGGATTGGAGCAGATTATCAAGGAAAACAAGGGCAAGCATGTTTTAATCGTATCACATAATGGGGCTTTGAGTGCCATGCACTGCCATCTGACGGGGGCAGGCCCCAAGGCGTTCTGGCGGTTCAATTCCAAGCAGGGGCATTACAGTGCGGTCTGGGTTTCGGGAGAAAAGCGGACGTATGACTGCATGAATTACCCTGCGGTGTGGAAGGAAAATCGAAAATAAGCTGTCCACTTCATAAGGACAGACTGGCGCGAAAGCGTTGATTTTATCAAAAAAACAGGAATCGGGAAAAAGTTTTTTCTGTAAAGGAAAAATACTTGACAAGGAGAGATTTCTCTGGTAGGATAGACAAGGTGATTGTAAAGTAGTTATCCTTTACAGGAGGCAGGAAGAACATGGATGATATTTTGCAGCTGACTTTGCTTTATGATTTTTATGGCGAATTGCTGACGGAAAAACAGAAGCAGGTATATGAACTGCATTATCAGAACGACCTCTCCCTGACGGAGATTGGCGAGGAATTATCCATCAGCCGGCAGGCTGTCCGCGATCAGCTGAAGCGGACGGAGAAAATCCTTCTGGATTATGAGGAAAAGCTACAGCTGGTTTCCCGTTTTCAGGCACAGAAAAAAGCCGTGCAGGAAATGAAGCACATCATGGAGGGACTGGAAAAGAAAAATCCGGACGCATCTGTGGTGAAGGCAATCGCAAAAATGAAAAAAATCGCTGACGATATCTTGTCCTGAAAGGAGGTCGCGATTGATGGCATTTGAAAATCTTTCCAATAAGCTGCAGGAGGTATTCAAGCAGCTGAGAAGTAAAGGCGTGCTGACGGAGGCAGATGTAAAGGCTGCCATGCGAGAAGTAAAAATCGCCCTTCTGGAGGCAGACGTTAACTTCAAGATTGTTAAGGAATTTATTAAAAAGGTAACAGAGAGAGCTGTCGGTACGGAGGTACTGCAGGGGTTGAATCCCGGACAGCAGGTTATCAAAATCGTAAACGAGGAACTGATTGCGCTGATGGGCTCCACACAGGCGCAGCTGACCTTTTCCAGAAAGCCGCCCACTGTTTTCATGATGGTTGGTCTGCAGGGTGCAGGTAAAACAACCACAAGCGGCAAGCTGGCAGGACAGCTCAGAAAGCAGGGCAGAAGCCCCTTGCTGGTTGCCTGCGACGTTTACAGACCTGCGGCAATCAAGCAGCTGCAGGTGGTTGGGAAAAATTACAACATTCCCGTATTTGAAATGGGCACAGAGGTCAGCCCTGTGGAAATTTCAAAAAAAGCATTGGAGTATGCGGCACAGCAGCATCATGATGTTATTTTAATCGATACGGCAGGTCGTTTGCATATCAATGAGGAGCTGATGCAGGAGCTGCAGGACATCAAAACGGCAGTCAGACCGCAGGAAATTCTGCTTGTGGTCGATGCAATGACAGGGCAGGACGCAGTTACGGTTGCGGAAAGCTTTGACGGTCAGTTAGGCGTAGATGGTATCATTCTGACAAAGCTGGACGGTGACGCACGAGGCGGTGCGGCGCTTTCTGTCAGAAGCGTAACCAACAAGCCTATTAAATATATCGGTATGGGCGAGAAGATGGAGGATTTGGAGCCGTTTTATCCCGACCGAATGGCATCCCGTATTCTGGGGATGGGCGATGTACTTTCTCTGATTGATAAGGTGCAGGCGAATATTGATGAGCAGGAAGCGCTCGATATGGCAAAGAAAATGCGTGCCAACGATTTCACACTTGAGGATTTTCTTGCGCAGATGCAGCAAATTAAGAAAATGGGGCCCTTGAAGGATTTGCTCGGCATGATGCCCGGCATTCCCGGAATGGGCAAGCTTGATCTGGAATCGGCGCTCAATGGGGTAGACCCCCAGAAGGAAATGGCAAGAACCGAAGCCATTATCCAATCCATGACGAAGGAGGAAAGAGCAAATCCTTCCATTCTGAATGGACCTCGAAAGAAACGTATCGCCGCAGGCTGCGGCAGAAGCATTGCAGATGTCAATCGCCTCATCAAGCAGTTTGAGGAAATGAAAAAAATGATGAAGCAGATGAACAATATGCAAAAAGGGAAAAAGGGTAAATTTCCTTTCTTCCGTTAAACAAAGACACTTATTCCGTCAGGATTAAGAAATAAAAGGCAAAGAAAAAATAAGAATTTTTAAAAGCAGGAGGACAAAATCATGGCAGTAAGAATCAGACTGAAAAGACTGGGCGCAAAGAAGGCACCTTTTTACAGAATCGTTGTAGCAGATTCCAGAACATCCAGAAACGGCAGATCTATCGAAGAAATCGGTATCTATGATCCTACAAAGGAACCCGTTGTTCTGAAGGTAGATGCAGAAGCAGCAAACAAATGGCTGGCAAACGGCGCACAGCCTTCCGATACAGTAAAGGCTCTGCTGAAAAAAGCAGGCGTAATCGGCGAATAAATCCTATTTAAGGGAGGCCGATTTATGAAAGAATTGTTAGAAGTCATTGCAAAAAGACTTGTGGAACATCCCGAACAGGTTGTGGTTGCAGAAACAAATAACGAACGTGCTTTGATTCTGGAACTGAAGGTTGCTCCCGAGGATATGGGTAAGGTCATCGGCAAGCAGGGCAGAATTGCAAAGGCAATCCGCACTGTGGTAAAAGCCGCCGGCATCCATGAAGACAAAAAAATCATCGTGGAAATTGTGCAGTAAGCAGAGGAAAACGGTGACGGCGGTGGGATTTTTCCTGCCGCCTTTTTCATATCAGATAAAAAGGAATGGGTTTCATATATGGAAAATTATTTTGAAATCGGTAAGATTACCGGAACACATGGGATTCGCGGCACGATGCGCGTTTTCCCGACCACGCAGGATCCGACGCGCTTTGAGCGGCTGAAGGAAATTACCGTGGAGATTCGCGGCAAGCAGGAGCTTTTTCACATTCAGAAGGTGGCATATCAGAAAAATATGATTCTGCTGACGGTAAAGGAAATCAATGACATCAATGTGGCGGAGCTGTATAAAAATGGGCGGATTTTGATTCCCGATGCTGTTGCGATTCCTCTGGAGGAGGATGAATATTATACCCGCGACCTCTATGGGATGCAGGTTGTGACGGATGAGGGGGAAGAATTGGGCGAGCTTGTGAAGATTTACGAAACGGGCGCGAATGATGTGTATGCGGTGAAAAAGGATGGGGACGCAAAGGAGCTGCTGATTCCTGCCATTAAGGACTGCATTTTGAAGGTAGACATTGATGCGCGCGTGATGACGGTACATCTTTTGGAAGGACTGAGATAAAATGAAGCAGTTTTTCGTGTTGACGCTGTTTCCCGAAATGATAGAGCAGACGCTTTCACACAGTATTATGGGCAGAGCGCAGAAGGAAGGGCATATTTCCGTGGAGGCGGTCAATATTCGTGATTTTACGCTGAATAAGCATAAGCATGTGGACGATTATCCCTATGGCGGCGGCGCAGGGCTTGTGATGCAGGGACAGCCGATTTATGATGCCTATCAAAGCCTTCTGCCGAAAGCGGAGCATGCGCGCGTGGTTTTCATGACACCGCAGGGCAGACCCTTTACGCAGCGTGTGGCAGAGGAGCTGGCGCAGGAGGAAAATTTGGTTTTTCTTTGCGGACATTATGAGGGCATTGATGAACGCGTGATTGAGGAAATTGTGACGGATGAAATCTCTCTGGGGGATTTTGTGCTGACGGGCGGCGAGCTTGCGGCAATCACAATCATTGATGCGGTTTCCCGTTTGGTGCCGGGGGTGCTTGGAAAGGAGGAATCCTTTGAGGATGAAAGCTTTTCCGAGGGGCTTCTGGAATATCCGCAGTATACGCGTCCGCCTGTGTTTATGGGCAGAGAGGTGCCGGAGGTGCTGCTGAGCGGACATCATGGAAATGTTGCGAAATGGCGGAGAGAGCAGGCACTCATTCGTACTGCAAAAAAACGCCCCGATTTGCTGAAAAAGGCGGTGCTGACGAAACAGGACATTGCATTTTTGCAGAAGCAGGGCCTTACAATAGAAGAAACGGAATAAAAAAAGGAGCTGTTATTCAGTTCCTTTTTTGTATACACAGATATTTATTTGCTTGATATTTATTTGTTCATATTGCGGATGTGCATATAAACGGTGTTTTTGGAAATACCCAGATGGTTTGCGATGGTGATAACGGAATCCTTCAGATTGAAGATACCCTTCTGATACAGCAGGGAAATAATTTCCTTATTCTTATTGGAGGAAGAAATCGTGAGATTGCTGTAAACGGTTTTTTTGGCATCCTCCAGTGCATTCAGCATCAGCTCCTCTGTATTTTCTACAAAGGTTTCGGAGATATTTTCGGATTCTGTTTTCGTGATGGGCGTGAAGGTCTGCATGAAGGAAAGCAGGGGGGTATTCAGATAATAATTGATGCAGAACAGCCCGATAATCTGGTGCTTCTCCCCAAGAATGGCGGAAATAGACGCTTTAAAGGCTTCGCCGCGTTTGTTTTTAGCAAAGTAGGTGACGTGGTTCATGCCGGGGGTTGCCATCATTTTATTGACAAAATTCAGTGTAACCTCGGAAATGGGCGCACCAACCTGTCTGCCGGAAAGATGCCCATTCACAATTTTGACAACAGAAGCATCCAGCTGTGTCAGGTCATGAATGATGACCTCACAGTTTTCTCCCCAAAATTCTGCCAATCCGTCCGCAGACAGCATATAGGATTCCAAAATGGCTTTTTCTTTTTCGCTCAGAATTGTAATTGAATGATCCATAGAGTACCTCCATGCACAAATAAGCTGTTTTTACAGCTTGAAAAACGGTTTTTATATTCTTATCATACAGGAAAGGCAGATGTTTTTCAAGAGGGGAATCGTAATTTTGATGAAAAAATTTAATTTCGCTGAACAAATTGTTACCATAAAACAAAAATTGGAAATCCGTTAAAGGAGCGTTAAGAAAATCCGTATCCGTCTATCTTAACGGAAATTTTATAGTTTTTGGAGAGATTCTTTTTTATAATAAAAACAGGTAAAGCAAAAGCGACATAAAGGGGTGGGTCAGAATGAGAAAAACCTTGATTTATAAAAAAAGAGTACAGGATGAAACAGGCAGAGAATATATCCTGTGGTATTCTCTGGTGATTCGTGTCGCAGAGCACGGGCGGATTTATGGCGTGGAAATAGAAAAAACAAACGAATACGGACGGCAGGAGCGGGCGCTGATTGCCGGTATCTCCGAAGAAAAAAAGGAAACACAGTATTTTCTGGAAAGACTCTGGTGCGGAGCTGCCATGCCGGCAGAGCTGAATGCACTGTATGATGATTATATCGGCGAAAAGGAATGGCAGGATGACAGAGGAATTTACGCCGCTTGCTAGGAGAAATCAAAGCCTTGGTTTAAAAGCTAAGGCTTTCTTTTTTTGCAAAAAAGCATGCTTGTAGGATATCGTGGGAGGCAAAATGGATGGTTTTTGTAGGAATTGGTGAAAAATCGGGGCGGAATGAAAAAGATTTCTCCAAAATACAAGGGGTAAAACCGTTGCAAATGGGAAATGCGACCGTTATAATGAAAAAATAAAGTGGCGGTTTTTCTACGAAAGAAAGGAACAGTATATGAGCGAAAAGGTTTCTGTACCCGAAATTTTTGGGATGAATGTATTCAACGATGCAATGATGCGTGAGCATCTGCCGAAAAAGGTTTACGAGGAATTGAAAAATACCATTGAACGTGGGGAAATGCTCAATTCCGAGATTGCGGATATTATTGCCAATGCAATGAAGGATTGGGCGATTGAGCGCGGCGCAACCCATTATACGCACTGGTTTCAGCCAATGACAGGGATTACGGCGGAAAAGCATGATTCCTTTTTAGCGCCTCCCTCCAACGGAAGAGCAATTATGGAATTTTCCGGCAAGGAGCTGATTAAGGGGGAATCCGATGCGTCCTCCTTCCCCTCCGGCGGTCTGCGTGCGACCTTCGAGGCGCGCGGCTATACGGCTTGGGACTGTACCTCTCCTGCATTTTTGCGTGAGGATGCGGCAGGGGTTACCTTATATATCCCGACTGCGTTCTATTCCTACACAGGCGAAGCACTGGATAAAAAAACACCTCTGCTGCGTTCCTGTGAAGCGGTCAGCAGACAGGCAATGCGTATTGTGCGTCTGTTCGGCAACCAGACTGCGGAAAAGGTAACGGTCAGCTGCGGCGCAGAGCAGGAATATTTCCTGATTGACAAAAATCTTTATCAGAAAAGAAAAGACCTGATTTTTACAGGGCGTACCCTTTTTGGTGCGGCTCCCCCGAAGGGGCAGGAGATGGACGACCATTATTTCGGCAGTATTAAGGAAAGAGTTGCCTGCTTCATGCACGAATTGAATGTGGAGCTATGGAAGCTGGGTGTGCCTGCAAAGACACAGCATAACGAGGTTGCACCTGCACAGCATGAGCTGGCACCGATTTTTGAGGACTGCAACAAGGCAACAGACCATAACCAGCTGATTATGGAGGCAATGAAGCGAATTTCCGGACACCATGATATGACCTGCCTGCTGCACGAAAAGCCCTTCGCAGGCGTGAACGGCAGCGGCAAGCATGTAAACTGGTCTCTGAGCACGGATGATGGGCAGAATCTGCTTGATCCGGGGAAAACACCGCATGAAAACGCACAGTTCCTTGTATTTCTGTGCGCGATTATCAAGGGCGTGGATGAATACCCTGAGCTGCTGCGCCTTTCTGCAGCCAACCCCGGCAACGATCATCGTCTCGGCTCGCAGGAGGCACCGCCGGCAATCATTTCCATCTTTCTTGGCGATCAGCTGCAGGATATTTTCGACCAGATTGAGCATGGCGAAGCAACGAGCAGCCTGCAGGGCGGCAGAATGAGAGTTGGTGTAAACACGCTGCCTGCACTGAAAAAGGACGCAACGGACAGAAACAGAACCTCTCCCTTCGCCTTTACAGGGAATAAATTTGAATTCCGTATGCCGCCTTCCTCTGCATCTATTTCCGGTCCGAATTTCTCCCTGAACACGATTGTGGCAGAGGAGCTGCAGAAATTTGCGGATGAGCTGGAGCAGGCAGAGGATTTCAATGCGGCAGTGCATGAGCTGGTACGCAGAACCTATGTGGAGCATAAAAGAGTCATTTTTGACGGCAATGGCTATTCTGAGGAATGGCTGGAGGAGGCGACACGCAGAGGGCTGCCCAATATCACCAATTCCGTGGATGCGGTACAGGCATTTCTGGATGATAAGGTGGTTGAGCTGTTCGGCAAGCATGGCGTTCTGAGCAGCATCGAATTGCAGGCAAGAGCGGAAATCCGCTATGAGGCCTATATCAAGCAGATTAACATTGAAGCAAAAACCATGCTTGACATGGCATCCAAGCAGATTCGTCCTGCGGTTGTGAAATATGCAGGGGAGGTTGCGCAGGCGATTATCGCCATGAAGGCTGTCGGCATGGATACCACCGCACAGGAAGAAATTTTGCAGGATATCAATGAAAATCTGAAGCTGCTCCACGAAAAGCTGAAGGTTCTTGAAGAAGAAACCGAGCGCGCAGGGGCATTGCAGGAGGATAATAAAACACAGGCATTCTTCTATCGTGACCATGTATTCAAAGCAATGAAGGAGCTACGGGAGCCTGCCGACCGACTGGAGCTGCTGGTGGATGAAAACAGCTGGCCTCTCCCGACCTATGGGGAGCTGCTTTTCAACATATAAGCTTATTGTATGACAAGTTAAGAGCAAAATAAAAAAGAAACCACGTTTTTTTAAATGTATTTTTGAAGAAACGTGGTTTTTTCGCGCTTATCGACACTTTTTTGACAGACAAAGAACGATATTATTTGTATGACAAGTATCGAATAAATGCAAAAATTATAGATAAAATCATTGAAAAGTATAACTTTTTTACAAATGATAGTTCGGATACAATATATTTTTGACGGTTTATATGTCAAAAATTATGTATTTTTTTAAATACGAAGCAAAAAATCTGTGAATTTTCTTGCAACTGAGAAAAAGTTGCGTTATAATGAGACCGAGGCAAGAGAAAAACAACAAAAAAATATCTAAAATATTTTCTTGATAAAAGCATAATTTATTAAATTTTCATAGAATGGCACTTTTGAAATACATTTATTGGAAATTTTGCATAAAGGTATTGTGAGAGAAACCCGAAATGGTTTGGAGGCGAAAACGATGGTAGCTGACGACAGAAGAATTAGAATTATCACAGGTCACTACGGCAGCGGCAAGACTGAATTTGCAGTCAATTATGTCAAGAAGCTGCGCGAAAGCGTAGACGGAAGGGTAGCCATTGCCGATTTGGATATTGTAAATGTTTATTTCCGCTCCAGAGAGAAAAAAGAAGAGCTGGAAGAAAAAGGAATTCAGGTAATTGCATCCAACTTGGATACGGCAGTTGCGGATGTTCCTGCGGTTTCCGGCGCGATGACGATGCCTGTCATCAATAAGGAATATCAGTATGTGGTAGACCTTGGTGGCAATGATGTCGGCACACTGGTGCTGGGCAGAATCAAACCTCTTTTGGATCATGCGGAAGCAGACTTTTTTATGGTAGTCAATGCCTACCGCCCGAATACCTCTACACCTGAGGGTATTATCGAGCAGATGGAAAATCTGGAATATGCGGCTGGGCTGAAGGTGACAGGCTTCATCAATAACACGAACCTTGTTAGAGAGACAACGGCGGAATGTTTGCTCCATGGGGACGAAGTATTGAAGGAGGTAACAAAACGCACAGGGGTTCCTGTGAAGTATGTTTCCTATGTCAAGGATGTAATGACAGAGGAAATACCAGAAGGACTTTCTGGGGAGCTTTTCCCTATGGAGTTTAATATGAGAAAGACCTGGATGTAAATTCAAATATTTATGGAGGTGTATTTTGAATGGCAAAAGGTAAAGTAACGATCAATGAAGTGATTTGTAAGGGTTGCGGCCTTTGTGTATCTGTTTGTCCTAAGAGCGTACTTGCTCTTTCTACAACAAAAATCAATCCCGCAGGTTACAATCCCGCAGAAATGATCAACGAAGATTGTATCGCTTGCACAAGCTGCGCAAAGATGTGCCCTGATTGTGCGATTGTAGTAGAAAGACTGGACTAAGAGAGGAGGAATTTTCAATGGCAAAAGTTTTGATGAAAGGCAACGAAGCAGTTGGTAAAGCGGCTATTGAGGCGGGTTGCAGATATTTCTTTGGCTACCCCATCACTCCTCAGTCCGAAGTACCTGAATATTTATCTGTTGAATTACCCAAGGTAGGCGGCACATTCGTGCAGGCTGAATCCGAGGTGGCAGCAATTAACATGGTTTACGGTGCAGCAGCAGCAGGCGCAAGAGTGCTGACAAGCTCTTCTTCCCCCGGTATTGCACTGAAGCAGGAAGGTATCGGTTACATCAGTAACGCAGGTCTGCCCGCAGTTATCATCAACATGATGCGTGGTGGCCCGGGCCTTGGTACCATTCAGCCCGGTCAGGCTGACTATAACATGACAGTAAAGGGTGGCGCAAACGGTGACTACCACAACGTAGTTCTGGCTCCCGCATCCGTACAGGAAGCTGTTAACATGGTTATGGAAGCATTCGATATCGCTGACCAGTATCTTCTGCCCGTTATCATTCTGGCTGACGGTCTGATTGGTCAGATGATGGAACCCGTTGAATTCAACTACGTTCCCAGACCCAACCTGCCCGAAAAAACATGGGCTCTGGTAGGTCACTACGGCGCAGAAAGAAGCAACATCAAAAACCTGGTTATCGAACCCGATGAATGTGAAGCATGGAACCATGATCACTTCAAGGTATATGATGAGGTTGTGAAGAACGAACAGGCTTGGGAAGAATACAAGATGGATGATGCGGAATATGCATTCGTTTCCTACGGTACAGCTTCCAGAGTTGTTAGAACAGCAATCGGCTATCTGAGAGCAGAAGGCTACAAAGTAGGTATGATCAGACCTAAAACACTGTGGCCCTTCCCTCAGAAGGCATTCGATAAATTCAATGATAAAATCAAAAAGTTCCTGGATGTGGAAATGTCCATGGGCCAGATGGTTCCCGACGTTGCATACGCTTGTAACGATAGAAACAAGGTTGCATTCCACGGCAGAACAGGCGGTAACGTACCTACTGTAGATGAAATTGTTGAATTTGGTAAAGAAGTTATGGGAGGTGACAAATAATGGCAGTTGTATTTGAAAAAACAAAAGGTTTAACAGACGCGAAATTGCATTATTGTCCCGGTTGTGCACACGGTATCGTACACAGACTGGTAGCAGAAGTTCTGGAAGAAATGGGCGAGCTGGGCAACTCCATCGTTGCAGTTCCCGTAGGTTGTGCAGTATTTGCAAACAACTACTTCAACATTGACGCAATCCAGTGTGCGCATGGTCGTGCTCCCGCAACAGCAACAGGTATCAAGAGAGTACACCCCGAACAGACAGTATTTACATATCAGGGCGATGGTGACCTTGCTTCCATCGGTACATGTGAAATCGTTCATGCAGCAGCGCGTGGTGAAAAGATTACAACAATCTTCATCAACAACGGTATCTACGGCATGACAGGCGGCCAGATGGCTCCCACAACTCTGCCCGGCATGAAGGCAACAACAGCTCAGAACGGTCGTGACCCCAAGGTAAACGGTAACCCTCTGCGCGTTTCCGAAATGCTGGCATCCCTGACAGGTCCCGCATACATCGAAAGAGTATCCATTTCCACACCTGCACAGGTAGCAGCTGCGAAGAAAGCAATCAGAAAAGCATTTGAAATCCAGAAACAGGGTCTGGGCTTCACCTTCATCGAGGTTGTAGCTTCCTGCCCTACAAACTGGGGTCTGACACCCGTAAAAGCTATGGAATTTGTAAGAGAAAAAATGATTCCTTACTATCCTCTGGGCGTATATAAAGATATCACAGTAGAGGAGGGCAAATAATTATGAGTACATTTTCTTCTATCATCGCAGGTTTCGGCGGCCAGGGCTCTCTGCTGATGGGTAAAATTATGGCTTATGCTGGCATGCTGGAAGGCAAAGAAGTTTCCTGGTGTCCTTCCTATGGTCCCGAAATGCGTGGCGGTACTGCAAACGTAAACGTAATCATTTCCGACGAAAATGTTGGTTCTCCCGTTGTTACAAAGGATGCAGACTGTATCGTAGCACTGAACCAGCCTTCTCTGGATAAATTTGTAGGCGTTGTAAAGGAAGGCGGCGCTCTGGTTGTGAATGCTGACCTTTGCACCGTTGGCGCTGTAAAGGATGGCGTTAAGGTATACGCTGTTCCCGCAAACAAAATTGCAACAGACAACTTCGGCGGCTCCAAGCTGGCTAACCTGGTTATGCTGGGTGCAGTTGTTTACGCAACAGGCGCAATTGATATTGCAGGTCTGGATGAAACATTCGCACATGTTTTTGAAGGCGGCAAAGCAAAATTCATCCCCAACAACAAAAAAGCATTTGAGTTGGGCTATGAATATGCAAAAAATCTGTAATCTTATACAGTAAAATTCGTCCTGTATCCAAAAGGGTACAGGACTTTTTTATATTTGCAGCAGAAGGGATTGTAATATTTTGTCGAAATCAGCAGAGACTTCTCTTGTTTTCTGAAATCATGCGTGCTAAAATGAAGAAAATATTCAGTATTTTGATGGATTGAAAACACGGTAGGAGGGAATGAGGATGGAAGAACAGCCGCAGCCTTTGGAGAAAGAAACGGCAGAGATAAACGGAAGCAAAACACACAGGCTAAGGGTTGTTATTGTATTTTTATTCCTGCTTACGGTATTTCTCGTTTCTGTATATACCTTTATTTTGCAGAGAAATTACAGCGAAAATACACTGGAATCGGCTGTAGAATGGAATACTCAGTGCGCCGATGCCATTCATAAGCTGGTGCTGCAAAAATTAACCGGAGAGGATTACAAAAATATTTCTACGATTGCGGATATGCAGTCAGAACGCTATCAGAGGCTGCAAAAGGAGCTGAGCGAGCTGCGAAAGCTGAATCCCACCCGCTATCTTTATACAGCGAAGATGGGGGCGGACGGCAGACCGATTTATCTGATTGATGGGCTGGATTTGGATGCAAAGGATTTTGCCTATCCCGGAACGTACATAGAAAAAGAAATGGTTCCGTATATCGAAGCGGCACTTGCAGGAGAAACCGTTTATTCGCAGGAAATCGTGGACACCGCATGGGGGCATATTTTCACAGCCTGCTATCCGGTGCGCGAGGATACCGGCGAGGTTATCGGTGCGATTTGCATGGAAATGGATATGGAGCATACCTATAAGCTGCTGGAGCAAAGCAATCGTGCGGCGGTGAAGATGGCTATGTTTGCGGCTATTGTTTTGGTGCTGTTTGCCTTAGGTGCGTATTGCCTGATACAAAAAAGCAGAACGAAAAGCGAGGAGCAGCAGGAGCAGCTGCAAAAGGCGGTTGAGGCGGCGGATGCAGCCAATGAAGCAAAATCGGTGTTTTTGTTCAATGTGAGCCACGATATTCGCACGCCCATGAATGCGATTATTGGCTATGCCGAGCTGGCGGACAGAAATCTGGACAAAAAGGAGCTGCTGCGAAGCTATTTGGAAAAAATCGGCATCTGCGGACAGAAAATGCTGTCCATACTGGATAACGTACTGGAATTATCGAGGATTGAAACGGGCAATGTGGTGCTGGAGGAAAGCGCGGCTGAAGCAGAATCGGTTCTGGATGACTGCCTGCACATGGTCAGCGCGGAGATTGAAAAGAAGCACCAGACCTTGACCATTTCCAAGGATATCGTCTATCCGTATATTTATATGGATATCTCCCGTTTTACGGAAATCATTCTGAATTTAATCAGCAATGCGATTAAATATACAGGCGAGGGCGGTACAATTCACTGCTCCGTGCGTCAGCTTCCTGCACAGAAGGATGGCAGATGTATACAGGAGCTTTCCGTCAGCGACAACGGGATTGGCATGTCAGAGGAATTCCAGAAGCATATTTTTGAATCCTTCACCAGAGAACGCTCCTCTACGGTCAGCGGTGTGGAAGGTACGGGGCTCGGCATGGGTATCGTGAAAAAGCTGGTGGAGATGATGCATGGCGAGATTAAAATACACAGCAGAGTGGGGGAAGGCTCGACCTTTACGATTCGGATTCCCTGCCGTATTGCGGCTTTTGAGGACACACAAACCAAGCGCGCACAAGCCCATCCGAATGGCAAGCCGCTTGCGGGTAAGCGGATTCTGCTTGCAGAGGATAACGATTTGAATGCGGAAATCGCGATTGCGCTTCTGGAGGAGGAAGGACTTCTGGTGGAGCGCGCGGCGGACGGCGTGAAATGTATGGAAATGCTGGAAAAGGCACCGGCGCATTTTTATGATCTGATTCTGATGGATATTCAGATGCCGATTCTGGGTGGCTATGATACCACAAGGAAAATCCGCAGAATGGCGGATGCCGAAAAGGCAGCTATTCCGATTATCGCCATGACGGCAAATGCCTTTGCGGAGGACAAACAGCGTGCGCTGGCGGCAGGCATGAATGACCATGTTGCAAAGCCGATTGATATGAATAAGCTGATTCCGACCTTGCAGAAATATATATAAGCATTTGTGAGAGGGTACCGTTTCATCAGAAAATTGACGAAAGGGTACCTTTTAAAGAAACGAAATACCGATGAAGGACAGGAGGAGCGTGCCTGTCCTTTGTTGGTATATAAGGTATTTTTTTCAATACCTTCCTTTTTATATTTCTTAAAATTTGTTTAAACGCTTGACAAAAGCATTTTTGAACGCTATTATCGAAAAGTAGTCTTGTGTAACTTTATGTCCTTTGTAGATTGCTGCAAAGGGCGTTTTTTGTTCTAAGCTTGAGGCTTTGAAGAAAGAAAGGCAATCTAACAAGGAGTTTGATACAAATGGGAAAAATAAAGTTCAAAAAGCCTGATATCAAGGGCTGTTTCGGCAAGCTGAAATCTCTGAAATGGGCAGATATGAAGAACGGTATTCGTGCGATGAAAAAGCGGCAGGCGGAAAAGGAAGCGGCATACCGCAACAGCCGCTTTGCACAGAAAATGCAGAAGCTTTATCCCTATATGAACCGCTATTCACTGATTTTGCACGGCATTTGGGCAATCGCCATCAACTTTCTGATAGAGGCAATGTCCCGTCATTCTGTGGTGGCGGCAATTTCGTATTCGCGTGTTTCCACGAAGGCATTTCTGTATAATGCGTTTATGATTTTTGTTACCTTTTCGATTGTATATCTATGCAAGCGGCGTGTGTTTGCCCGCTTCATCCTCAGCTTTCTCTGGCTGCTTCTGGGGCTGACCAATGGGCTGATGCTTTCCAGAAGGGTTACGCCGTTTAATGCACAGGATTTGAAAACGGTCTCGGAGGGGGTTTCCCTTTTCACGAATTATTTTAACGTGCTGGAGCTGGCAGGGATTGCGATTATCCTGATTCTTCTGGTGCTGGGGCTGATTCATCTGTTCCGCACGGCAGGGAGATTTAAGGGGAAAATCAATTATGTGATATCCATTGTGCTTGTGGGGGCTTCCTTCGCAGGCTATGGCGTACTGACGGATTATGTCATTCAGAACCGTATCGTTTCGACCTATTTCGCGAATATCGCGTTTGCATATCAGGACTACGGTCTGCCCTATTGCTTTGCGGCAAGTATTTTTAATACGGGCATTTCCGAGCCAAACGGCTACACGAAGGAAAAAATGATGGAAATCAGCAACAATGGCGAGATTACAAAAAGCACCTCCGATGCAAAGGTGCTGCCGAATGTGCTTTTCGTGCAGCTGGAGTCTTTCTTTGATGTTTCCGAATTTACGGCATTGCAGACCTCGAAGGATGCCCTGCCGAATCTGAGAAAAATGGCTTCGGAATATTCTTCCGGCTATTGTCAGGTGCCTTCCATCGGCGCAGGCACGGCAAATACGGAATTTGAAATGCTGACGGGCATGAGCATGCGTTATTTCGGCCCCGGCGAATATCCTTATAAGAGCTATCTGAAGGAAAAGACTGCGGAAAGCGCGGCAACGGCGTTGGCGGCATTTGATTACGGCACGCATGCGGTGCATAACCACAGCGGTAATTTCTACAGCAGAGCGAAGGTATACAATAACATTGGCTTTGATACCTTCACCAGTAAGGAATTTATGAATTTTGACACGACAGAAACCGGCTGGGCAAAGGACGAGGTGCTTTTGGAGCATATCAAGGATTGTCTGGATTCCACGGAGCAGCAGGACTTTGTATTTACCGTCAGCGATCAGGGGCACGGCAGCTATCCTGAGGAGCGCATCATTGAGCATCCGCACCTGATGGCAGGCGGTCTGGAATCGGAGGAAAAGAACTGCCAGTGGGAATACTATGTCAATCAGGTATACGAAATGGATCAGTTTGCAGCGGATTTGGTGGACATGATGGACAAGCGCGGCGAGCCTGCGGTAGTCGTATTCTATGGTGACCATCTGCCGACTATGGGGCTGACCGAAGCGGATATGAAGAGCGGCAGCCTGTTCAATACGAATTATGTTATCTGGGACAACATCGGGCTGAAAAAAGAGGATGGCACGATTCCCAGCTATCAGATGATGTCTGTCGTGATGGATCGTATCGGTCTGCATACGGGCACGGTGTTCAATTATCATCAGGAAAGAATGAATTCCGCAGATCAGGCGGAATACCTGATGGATCTGGAGCTGCTACAGTATGATTTGCTTTACGGCGAGCAGTATGTCTATAACGGCAATCCCGTCATTACGGAGGGACACATGACAATGGGCATACGCGATGCCGAGATTCTGTATTCGAGTGAAACGGTGGACGGGCATTATACCCTTGTGGGCGAAAACTTCACGAAGTGGAGTCAGGTTTATGTCAACGGAGAAAAACAGTCGCGGAAGTTTATCAATGATAATATTCTCAAGCTGAAAAAGAGTACGCTTAAGGATTGGGATGTCATTACCATCAGTCAGGTTGGCTCAAGCAATACGATATTCCGCACATCGCCTGAGTATGTTTATCTGGAGGGGCGCGTTGTGCCGTATACGGATGAGCTGAAGGAGGAAAAGCTGCTCTTAGATGCGGCGGATGACCCCGAGAAGCTGGCACAGCTGCGGCAGGAGCAGAGAGCCGAAAAGCGCGCGGAGAGAAGAAGCGAAGCCTATCGACAGGCAGAAGCGGCAAAGGCAGCTGAATAAAAAAACGAGAACGCATATAAAAAGTATGCGTTCTTTTTTTGTGGAAATATGGAAGTTTGTGGAAACCATTGACATAGTTCGGAAAACCATGTAATATTATTCGTGATAACCGAATGAGTGGCAATGGAAAGGAAAAAAAGATGAAACAGATTGTTCTTGTTGCAGAAACCGGCTCTGATATCAATCCCGTCTTAGCGGCGGAATATAACATAAAAATCGTACCCATGCATGTTTCATTTGACCATGAAACCATGGAGGACGGCGCATTTCCCGTCGAGAAAATTGTAGATTACTATGAGGAAACAGGCAGACTGCCGAAAACCAGCGGCAGTACGCCCGGTGACTTTGAGACTGCCTTTGACCGCATCCATGCGGAATACCCCGATGCACAGCTGCTGTATCTGGCATATTCTGCGGTGACAACCTGCTCCATGCAGAGTGCGGTTCTGGCGGCAGAGGAGCGGGATTATATCACGATTCTGGATACGAAGCAGGTTTCCGCAGGGCAGTGCAATGTGGTGATTGCCGTGGCGGAGCTTTTGCGGCAGCACCCCGATTGGACGATGGCAGAAGCAGTCCGCGCGGCGGAGGATTTGATTGCAAGGGCGAGGATGTGCTTCATGCCGGAAAATCTGGAATTTCTGCGTGCCGGCGGTCGCGTCAGCAATGTGGCATTTCTGGGGGCAAAGCTTTTAAATCTGCATCCTGTGATTGAAATTCTGGATGGCAAGCTGGTTGCAACGAAAAAATACCGCGGAAAAATGAAGAAGGTTGCCGTGCAGATGCTGACGGAATACGCGGAGAAATATAATCTGGAACGGGATTGCCTGTGGTTTGTCTGGGTGGTCGGCTTTCCGGATGCGGTGCGGCAGGCGGTGGACGAAGCGGCGAAGGCGCTTGGCTTCAAGAAAACCAGATGGATTCAGGCGGGCGGCGTGATTACGACGCATGGCGGCCCGGCGGCGTTTGGGCTGGCAGGGTTTACGAGGAAATAAGCCGAAATCGGGCAATAAAAGTAAAAAAAGTATGAGGAGGATTTGAAAAAAATCCTCTTTTTTCATACTTTGGTAGGATTTACAGGAAAAGGGAAAAAAGCTATAATATAAAGATAAGAAAATATCGAAAAACAGAAAAGAGGAAGAACGTAAAGAAAAAAGGAGGAATCTCTATGAAAAAACGAATTGCAAGCATCGCGCTTTCGCTCGCAATGTGCCTGACATTGCTGCCGACAGCGGCGTATGCCGATGGTGTATCCGAGGGGGGGGGCATTTGACAGCCAACCAAGCACAGTTGGAGGTGCGGCTACTGTTACAGGCTCGAATGAAGCTGTTGGTACAACTAAGAATACGGTTGTCCCTACAAATGAGGATGTAGAAGATTTATCGGATGAAGATGAAACAAAAGGCACAACGGAAAACGGCGAAAAAACTTGGGGCGATTTTGCGGATACAAGCTGGTATACAGAGGCTGATGCAAATGCAACTGAATATCATATTACGACTGCGGAACAGCTTGCAGGACTGGCGAAGTTGGTAAATGCTGATACTTCACCCGTGACATTTAAAGACAAAACAATATATTTAGATAAAGATATAGACCTTTCCGAGTATCAGTGGACACCTATTGGAAAAGGTAGTAACTTTAAACATTATTTTGATGGTACTTTTGATGGTCAGTATCATAAAATTATGAACTTATACCATCACTATACAGGAGAAGACCTTACACGAAATGGATTATTTGGGGTCATATCTTCTGGCGGAACTGTAAAAAATTTGATGGTCGTAGACGCTGACATTGTTTCGAATGACTGCTCTCTGCTTGCAGGTATTTTAGCTGACTGGGTCGATGGTGGCACAGTTGAAAATTGCTATACAAGCGGAAAAATCGAAAACAATGTTGGGGACAAGATGGTCGGCGGTCTGATTGGTCAATGTACTGCCGGTACGCAGGTAAAGGGTTGTGGTTCTGATGCTATAGTTGTCAGCACGGAAACCAGTGATGAACATGTTGATACTGTCGGCGGTCTGATTGGTCAGTGGGAAAATTCTGATCCCGTTTCATTGATTGCAGATTGCTGGTTTGGCGGTTCCGTTTCCTGCAAGAATGTATATTCTGCTGTAGGCGGTATTCTTGGTGCAAATTTTGACGATTTTAGTGGTAATAGACCTGGCGTAGTCATTCAAAACTGCATGGCTTCGACGAAGAATATTATCGCAGCTGTGCCAGGAAATGTTACTTGGATTGTAGCAGCAGCAAAACCCAATGTTATGAACTGTATTTGGTCAGATAGTATCCCGACGGGTGTAGAGTTGAACGATACAACGTACGTGGCTGTCGTAAAATTAGTTGTTGATTGGGACTCAATGACAGCAGGTGCTGACCCGAATTTTGACCAATCTAGTTGCGGAAATGAAGTTTCTGATTTCACTTCCAAAGAAGTACTTGAAGGATTACAGGCACATCAAGGAACAGACATTGAATGGGTTGCAGGCATCAAGCACCCCACCTTTGCATGGGACAAGAGAAATATTTCTGCGGACTACACAAAGGTTGATGAAGCAATCGCGGCTGCTAAGGCAATCGACGGAAGCCATTACACCAACTACGATGCTGTAGAAGCGGCAGTCAATGCGGTTGACAGAAATAAGAGCGTACTGGAACAGGCAGATGTAGATAAAATGGCGAAGGATATTCGGGATGCGATTGATGCACTGGTTAAGAAAAGCAACGGTTCTTCCTCCGGCGGTGGCGGCAGCACCCCCAGATATGCTGTCACAGTGCCAGACAAGACCGAAAACGGTTCTTTGAGCGTAACGCCCAAAAATGCGAAAAAGGGCAGTGACGTAACCATCACTGCTACCCCCGACAAGGGCTATGAGGTAGGCGACATCGTTGCGAAGGATGCAAAGGGCAACAAATTGACCCTCAAGGACAATGGCGACGGCACATATACCTTCACCATGCCTGCCTCCAAGGTAACGGTTACAGCAGCCTTTGCGGAGAAAAAGGCAGAACCCATTGTGCCTGAGAAGCTTTTTGCGGATGTTTCTGCCGAGGAGTATTATTACGAAGCGGTGAAATGGGCAAGCGAAAACGGCGTGACAGGCGGCATTGGCGAGAACCTTTTCGGCGCAAATCTGCCCTGCACCAGAGCGCAGATTGTCACCTTCCTGTGGCGTGCGGCAGGCTCTCCTGAACCGAAGGGCATGAGCGGCTTTGTTGATGTTTCCGCAGATGCGTATTATGCGAAGGCGGTTGCATGGGCTGTGGAAGAAGGGATTGTCAGCGGCACCTCCGCAACAACCTTTAGCCCCGATGCAGTCTGCACCAGAGCGCAGAGCGTTGCCTTCCTCTATCGCGCCTTTGGCGAAAAGGTGAATAAAGCGGCAGGCTTCAGCGATGTTTCCGCGGATGCGTATTATGCGGATGCGGTTGCGTGGGCTGTGGAAAACGGCGTTGCAAGCGGCATCGGCGGCGGTCTTTTTGCCCCCGATCAGGACTGCGCACGCGGTCAGATTGTGGCGTTCCTTTACCGCGCATATCAGAATAAATAAATTTGACAAAAGGGCAGGGTGAGCAATCACTCTGCCTTATTTACATATTTTTTATGGCAGAGGTTATTTATTTCTTCTCTCTTTTATGGTAAAATACCTCTTGGAAACTATCAGAGAAAAGACGAAGGGAGTTCGTATGGAAATTATCCTGCCAAAGGTGCTATATATCATTTTACTGCTGCTTGCGTGGATTGCGGCGTTGTTTTCGGGCATTGCCTTCGTTTACGGCATACAGCTTCGGAAAAGGGCGCGGGGCATCCTCGGCTGGTGCCTTGTGTTTGTCTGCTGTCTGTTTCTGATTTTCCTTCTGATGAAGGGACATATCACAGCAGGATGAGAGTAAGACCGTTTCGACGGTCTTTTTTTATTACAAAAATTTGCTTGACAGAATCGGACTACACTTGTAGTATAAAAGAAAAGGACTACAGCTGTAGGCTAGAAGGGGGGACTGGATATGGATTACAAAATTTCCGACAGCGAATGGAAGGTGATGGAAATTCTCTGGGAGAAGGGCACAGCCACGCAAAGCGAGGTGATGGATGCCCTGACGGAGGGGTGGAACAAAAACACGGTGTATACCTTTCTGAGCCGTCTGGAGCATAAGGGACTGGTGGCGGCAGAGGGCAGTCCGAAGCGGTATGCGGCAGTCATCGGGCGCGAGGAATGTGTCAGACAGGAGGAGGAAAGCTTTCTGAACAAGGTCTACCATGGCTCGGCAGGAAAATTGGTGGCGGCGTTCGTGGAGGAGGGCAGGCTGACGGAGAAGGAGAAGGCAATGCTGAAGCAGCTTCTGGAGGGGATGGACGTATGACGAATCTATGGACGGTTCTGTATTTTACCCTCGGCATTACGCTGACGGGACTGATGCTTGTGCTTTTCAAGCGGCTGTTTCGGGATAAGCTTTCCGCAAGATGGCATTATCTGGTGTGGCTGGTGCTTCTGGTGCGCGCCATTCTGCCCGAAAATCTGCGGCTTTTTTCGACAGGCTTTGCGCTGAATACGCTTTGGGTTTCGGGGATGAAGCGTCTGCGTGCGGCGGTGGAGCTGGGGCGAAATTCGCTGTTATCCACGCCCTTCGGGATGGGCGGCGGCGAAATCTCCCTGCTGAAAAAAATGCCGTTTTCCGCATGGTCGCTGACGGATAGGCTATTTGCGGTCTATCTGGCAGGGGTGGCGGCGGTTTTGCTGTATGATGCACTGCTGTATGCAAGGCTGCGGCTCGAAATTCGCAAGGGGGCGGCGGTAACGCCCTCCTTACGGGAGAAAATCAGAAAAACGGCGGAAAAATATGACCTTCCCACACAGAAAAGCGTGCGTATCTGCAAGGGAATCGAAACGCCGTTTCTCTGCGGCATGGTGCGCCCGATTCTGGTTGTGCCGGAAAGCATGGCGGAAACGATTGATGAAAAGGTACTTCTGCATGAAATGCTACATTTGAAGCATCATGATGTATTGGTGAATTTCCTGCTGCATCTGTTGCAGGCACTCAACTGGTTCAATCCGTTTGTTTATTGGCTGTGCCGCATCATCCGCAACGACAGCGAGGCTCTTTGCGACCAACGTGCATTGGAAAAGCTGCGCGGTGAGGAAAAACGGGAATACGGGATGCTTCTGCTTGATATGGCGGACAGCCGCTGTGCGAGCCGCATCGGGACAACTTCTATGGCGAACGGCGCGAGGAATATCAAAACGCGCATCGGGCGAATTGCGGATTTCGGGCGTGTGCCAAAGGGGGCAGCCTTTGCAACGGCGTGTATTACGGTGGTGCTTTGCCTTGCTTCGGTCAGCTTTGCCTATCAGCCCCAATATTTCGATACCTCCAAGGTGGAAACGGCGGAGGACTTGCGGCTGACACTGGAGGATGCGCGCCTGTTCGAGATTCCCTCGGCGGAAATGGCAATTTCGATTTTTTATGAGGCGTTTGAGGAACGGGATTTGGCGAAGCTTGCGCTGACCGTGCCGGAGGAGGAATTTGACACCTATCGGGATTGGGCGCTTGCGGAATACAAAGCGGCGGAGGACACCTATCATGCCCGTCTGGATTCCGGGACAAAGGCGGACTATACATATCGCTTCTATGATTCCATGGAGATGGAGGATTTTTATCTGCTGGATGAGCAGGCGGACGGCTCGATGGACGGGATTATGCAGGTCAATGAGCTTTCGGCGGAGAAATCGGTCACCCAGCATTTCCTGCACTTCCGTATTTTTGAGGAGACGAAGGGGAACTGGTCGATTGCGCTTCTGAAAGACGAAAGCAGGGCTTTTGATATCTACGGCACTGTGAACTATGGGATATATAAGCTGGAGGAGGAAATGGCGCAGGGCAGTTATCGGCAGGTCGGCGACTGGAGGGTCGCGGATGCGGCGTATTGTCGGCAGTGGGGCTTCCTTTTCGGCAGCAACGATGTGATGAATAGTCTGCTTGGCATAAATCAGGAGATGCAGTTCAATGAAACGCTTGCGCCATCTGCGACTCATGCCGCCTATCTGGAATACACAGGCACGGCGTTAAGAGAAAAACAGAGCGTACTGCTTGCGGTGCTTTGTCCGCAGGAGATGAGTGAGGACGAATATTGGGAGAGCATCGACAGTTTACAGGTTGGCAGCGGCGGCAGCAGTTCCGCAGGCGTGGCATGGGAGATTATCAGCACAGACGAGGATTGGGACGGCAGGATTGACCTTGGGAATGACGAAAACAGCGACAATCTGGCGGATGCCTTTGCCCGTCTGGAAACGCCCTACGAGGTGCGGCTGTATACGAATCATAAGGAATTACTGGAAACGATTCCGTTGAAGGGGGGTGCATTGGATGCAGGAAACAATCCTACAAAAGGAAATAACACAGGAAAAAGAAGTACAGGAAACAACAACGCAGGAGCGGAAAACAAGTGAAGCCCTCGGCAATATCCGTACGGCAATGCTGCTGTTTCTGATTGATATTTATATCTTTGGCTTCGATATTGCCCCCGATTTTGTCGGCTGGATGAGCATGCTCGGCGCGGTGGAGCTGCTGACGGGCAAGGTGAAGGGGATCGAGCGCATCCGCACCTTCGGACGCATCATGCTTGGGTATGAGCTGGCAATGGTTGTGCTTAATTATGTCGGCGGCATGCTGCCGTTTTATGACCTCATCATGGGCTATGTCGGGATTTTCATTCTCTGCATCCGCATGTATTTTATGTATATCATACTGACTGCGGCGGCGGAGGTCGGCATGGTCGAGGGCGGCGAGGAAAAGACGATACAGGGCATTTGCCGCAGCCGAAGCCTTGTGCTTCTGGCAGAGCTGACGCTCTATCTTTACGCTGCGGTGCAGGGGACGGAAAGCATCGGCGGCTGGGGAATTCTGCTCTTTGTCGGCTATGTGATTTTCTATCTCGCGTGCATCGTGTATCTCTCCTTTTTGAAGGAAGAGGTGCAGAAGCAGGAGAAAAAGCGGACAGAAATAACAGAAACAGCATAAATAAAAGCCTCCATTGCGGAGGCTTATTTTAATGCTTATGTATTTTCTTTTTCTTTTGGTGCAGGATTCACGAAGGAAAGCAGCAGCACCGCCGCAACGATGAAAACAAAGCCGATATAATCAATAAATTCCAGATGAACCTTAAGCCACACAACGGAAACAACAGTAGATGCCAGCGGCTCTGCGGAGGCATAAAGGCTGCTCTTGGTAGGCCCGATGTATTTTACGCCGTTGAGGAACATCAGATAGGGGATGGTTGTGCCGAAGATGACGATGAAAACCATTGCCAGCACGGTGGAGGTGTTCCAGTTGCCTGCGTAGTCCCACGAGGGATGCACAAAGTGCATCACGAAGCTCAGAACCAGTATCGACCACCCAATCAGGAGCATTGCATCATATTTTGCCAGAAGGCGCACAGGATAAACCGTATAAAACGCAAGCGCAATGGAGGAAAGCGCCCCCCAGAATAATGCCTGCGGCGAAAGGCTCAGGCTTTTCAGATTGCCATGCGTTGCCAGAAGGATTGTCCCGACCAGACAGCCGAAAACGGCGATACATTCCAGCTTTGTCGGCAGCTTTTTCTCCCGAAATGCCAGATAGACCACAATCAGCACCGGCGCGGTATATTGCAGAACGGTTGCGGTTGCGGCATTGGAATTGGCAATGGCGGCAAAATAGCCATACTGCATGAAAAGCATGCCGCCCAGCGCAAAGATGATGATGCCGATTCTATCCTGCTTATCCATCCAGATGGAAAAAACACCGCCGTGCTTCACCTGATAAAACACCAGAAGCAGCAGCCCTGTCAACAGACAGCGCGCAGAAACGAGCCATTCCGGCGAAATGCCTGCCTGATTGAAAAGATATTGCCCAACGGCACCCGAAACGCCCCAAAGACAGGCACTCAGAATACAGAAAACAGACCCAATCCATACTTTACTTTTGATTCTCATGCAATCACCCTATAAAAAATTACTACATTATATTTACCGGAAATTTCCGCTTGAAATTGTATTTTTTCGGAAACTGATTTCATACTATCATGTTCATTTTTAAAAGTCAATGTTCCTAAAATTGCAAATAAAAAAAGATTTCGATTGAAAAAAATGATTGCAGATTTTGCATAGATTTAACAAAAGTATGATTTTTCATTTAACTTTTCTGCCCTATACTCTTAACTGTAAACGAAAGGAAAACAGAAAAAAAGGAGAGAAATGAATATGAAAAAGGTATTTGCAGTTGCTTTGGCAATGACAGTAGCAGTCGGAATGTTAGCAGGCTGCGGCAGCAACGACAGCGCACAGGGCAGCGCGGCAGACGGCACGATTACGGTTGTTTCCCGTGAGGATGGCTCCGGCACAAGAGGCGCATTTATCGAGCTGTTCGGCATTGAAGAAAAAAACGACGCAGGTGAAAAAATCGACAACACCACAGACACAGCGGAAATCACAAACAGCACAGCCGTTATGATGACAACCGTAGCAGGCAATGATAACGCCATCGGCTATGTTTCCCTCGGCTCCTTGAATGATTCCGTAAAGGCACTTTCCATTGATGGGGTCGAAGCATCTGCTGATAATATTAAAAACGGCACCTACGCAGTCGCAAGACCCTTCAATATTGCAACAGACAAGGAGGTCAGCGAGGTGACCAAGGATTTCATCAGCTTCATTCTGAGCGAGGATGGGCAGGCAGTTGTTGAGGAAAACGGATACATCAGTCAGGGCAATACGGGTGCATTCAAAAGCACCGAAGCAGAAGGCAAAATCGTTGTGGCAGGTTCTTCTTCCGTAACCCCTGTGATGGAAAAGCTGAAGGAGGCATACCTTGCCATCAACCCCAATGCAACGATTGAGGTACAGCAGTCCGATTCCACAACAGGCATGACCTCTGCAATGGAGGGCATGTGCGACATTGGCATGGCATCCAGAGAGCTTAAGGACAGTGAACTGGCGGCAGGACTGACCCCGACAGTGATTGCGATGGATGGTATCGCAGTTGTGGTAAACCACAACAACACAGTTGACAATCTGACAAGCGAACAGGTGAAGGAAATCTTCACAGGCAAGCTGACAGATTGGTCCGCTGCACAGTAACAAGGTTCCCAAGTATGAAGGGGGAAATGAAATGAAGGAAGCTGTAATGAAATGGGTGTTCATGGCTGCTGCGGCAGTATCCATTCTCGCAGTTGGATTGATTTGTATATTCCTGTTTGCCAATGGCGTGCCTGCCATTGGCAAAATTGGCGTAGCGGATTTTCTTCTGGGGAAAACATGGAAGCCCGGAAATAATATATATGGCATCTTCCCGATGATTGTCGGCAGTGTGTATGTCACCGCGGGGGCAATTATCGTTGGTGTGCCGCTTGGCATTCTCTGTGCGGTTTTTCTGGTGTGGTTCTGCCCGAAGCGGCTGTATAAAATCATCAAGCCTGCGGTAGAGCTTCTGGCAGGGATTCCCTCCATCGTCTATGGTTTTTTTGGTCTGATGGTGCTTGTGCCCATCATGCAGAGCCTCTTTGGCGGCGGCGGCAAGGGGATTCTGACCGCATCCATTTTGCTGGGGATTATGATTCTGCCGACTATCATCGGTGTTTCGGAAAGCAATATCCGCGCCGTTCCCATGAGCTATTACGAAGGCTCCTTAGGGCTGGGGGCAACGCATGAAAGAAGCGTATTCTTCGCTGTGCTGCCTGCGGCAAAGCAGGGGATTCTGGCAGGGGTTGTGCTTGGTATCGGGCGTGCCGTCGGGGAAACCATGGCGGTTGTCATGATTGCAGGGAATCAGCCTGTTCTGCCCGACAGCATTTTCAGCGGTGTCCGCACCATGACGGCGAATATCGTTATGGAAATGGGCTATGCAACGGATTTGCACAGAGAAGCCCTGCTTGGTACGGCGGTGGTGCTGTTCGTATTCATCCTGATTATCAATCTGAGCTTCTCGCTTTTGAAAAGGAGGGCTGACTGATGCAGGCAATCAATCAACAAAGCAGGAGAGAAAGGCTGGCTGCCTATCGCAGAAACCCGTTTTCGCTTTTTCTGGCGGCACTGGTAACGCTTTCTGCGGTGATTACACTGGCAGTGCTGGTTTCTCTGATTATCTATATTTTATATAAGGGGATTCCGAATTTAAAGCCATCCCTGTTTGCATGGAATTACAATACCGAAAATGTTTCCATGATGCCCGCGATTATCAATACCCTGAGCATTACGGCAATGACGCTGCTGTTCTCGGTGCCTGCCGGTATCTTCGCAGCGATTTATCTGGTGGAATATGCAAAGCGCGGCAATAAATTTGTTTCCGTCGTGCGCATGACAACAGAAACGCTTGCAGGGATTCCATCTATCGTGTTTGGTCTGTTCGGGTATCTGTTTTTTAATATCTATCTGAAATGGGGCTACTCCATTTTGGGCGGCGCGCTGACGCTTTCCATCATGGTGCTGCCGCTGATTTTAAGAACAACGGAGGAGGCACTTCGTTCCGTTTCGGATACCTACCGCGAGGGCAGCTTCGGGCTTGGCGCAGGGAAGCTGAGAACCGTATTTCGTATTGTACTGCCTTCCGCAGTGCCGGGGATTCTGGCAGGGGTCATTCTTGCCATCGGGCGTATCGTCGGGGAAACGGCGGCTCTGCTCTATCCCGCAGGCACAGCGCCGCAGGTGGCAGATGGGCTGTTTTCCTCGGGGCGCACGCTGGCGGTACACATGTATGCCCTCCTGAATGAAGGGCTTTATACGGAGCAGGCGTATGCCACAGCAGTTGTGCTGCTGGTTCTGGTGGTCTGCATCAACGCATTGTCCTCCTTTGCTGCAAAGAAAGCCGGTGTGAAAGAGAAATGACGGAAGTGAAAAGAGAAATGAAAGAAAAGGAAAAAAGTATGAATCAGACAAAGCTATCTGTATCCAATCTGGATTTATATTATGGTAATTTTCATGCGCTGAAAAACATCAATCTGGAGCTGCCGGAAAAGGAAATTACGGCATTCATCGGGCCCTCCGGCTGCGGCAAATCCACTCTGCTCAAAAGCCTGAACCGTATGAATGATTTGATTGAGGGCTGCCGCATCACAGGGCAGATGCTTCTGGATGGCGAGGATATCTATAAGGGCATGGATGTGAATTTGCTGCGGCGCAGAGTCGGCATGGTGTTCCAGAAGCCGAACCCGTTTCCGATGAGCATTTATGATAACATTGCCTATGGGCCAAGAACGCATGGCATCCGTTCCAAGGTAAAGCTGGATGAGATTGTGGAAAAGGCACTGCGCGATGCCGCCATCTGGGATGAGGTGAAGGACAGACTGAAAAAGAACGCCCTCGGCATGAGCGGCGGGCAGCAGCAGCGGCTTTGCATTGCCAGAGCCTTGGCGGTGCAGCCGGAGGTGCTTCTGATGGATGAGCCAACCTCCGCCCTCGACCCTATTTCCACCTCTCGTATTGAGGAGCTGGCATTGAAGCTGAAGGAGGATTACACCATTATTATGGTAACGCATAATATGCAGCAGGCAACCCGTATTTCGGATAACACCGCCTTCTTCCTGCTGGGCGAGGTTGTGGAGTATGATAATACGGAGCGGCTGTTCTCCATTCCGAGAGACAAAAGAACAGAGGACTATATTACGGGGAGGTTTGGTTAAGCTATGGTACGCAGTCGTTTTGATGCTCAGCTGGAGCAATTAAATGTAGAGCTGATTAAAATGGGGGCATTATGCGAGGAAGCAATTACGGCTTCTGTTTCTGCCCTGATGAAATATGACCGCACGGTGGTGCAGATGGTCTTTGAAAAGGATAACGAGATTGACCACATGGAGCGTGATATTGAAACCTTCTGCATGCGCCTGCTTTTGCAGCAGCAGCCGGTAGCAAGGGATTTGCGGACGATTTCCTCCGCCTTGAAAATGATTTCCGATATGGAGCGTATCGGTGATCAGGCAGGGGATATTGCGGAAATCATGCTAACGCTCGGCGCACAGGATACGCAGAGCAAGCTGCATATTCAGGAAATGGCGCGTGCGGCGGTGAAGATGGTAACGGATGCAGTGGAATCCTTTGTGAAAAAGGACTTGGCATTGGCGCGTTCTGTTATGCAGTATGATGATGTGGTGGATGGTCTGTTTGATAAGGTGAAGGAGGAACTGATTCGGCTGATTCTCGAAAATCGGGAAAATGGCGAATTCTGCATTGACCTTCTGATGATTGCAAAATATCTGGAAAGAATCGGTGACCATGCAACAAATATTGCAGAGTGGGTAGAATTCTCCATTACGGGGCAGCATGTTATCGCGGAGGAGGAACGTGCATGATTACCTACGAGGAAATACGAAAAAATGAGGACATCCGCACCTATATCCAAAGTGCGGATGAAGCCCTTGCGGCGCTTGGCTTTACGGAACATTCCTTTGCGCATGTGACGAAGGTAGCGGAATCGGTGAAATATATTCTGGAAACGCTTGGGTTTTCCGCGCATGCGGTGGAGCTGGGCATGATTGCGGCATATCTGCACGATATCGGCAATCTGGTCAACCGCGCGGAGCATTCGCAGAGCGGCGCAGTGATGGCGTTCCGTATTCTGGACAGGATGGATATGCCTGCGGCGGATATTGCGACGATTGTAGCCGCCATCGGCAACCATGATGAAGGGACGGGCGTACCCGTCAATGCCATTGCGGCAGCACTGATTCTGGCGGATAAAAGCGACGTGCGCAGAAGCCGTGTGCGCAATCCTGAGAAAAAAACCTTTGACATCCATGACAGAGTCAATTACTCTGTAGAAAAGTCCCTTTTGAAAATCAACCGTGAGCATAGCCTGATTAAGCTGAAATTATCGGTTGATACGCATTATGGCTCTGTGATGGATTATTTTGAAATCTTTCTGGAACGAATGGTGCTGTGCCGCAAGGCGGCAGAAAAGCTGGGACTGCAATTTAAGCTGATGATTAACGAACAATCTTTGATTTGAGGTGGAGGAGATCCCATGCTGATTTATTTGGTAGAAGATGACAACAGTATCCGCGAGTTGGTGGCGTATACGCTGCACAGCGCGGGATTTGAGGCGGAAGGCTTTGAGAGACCTTCTGCTTTTTGGCGCGCCTGTGCCGAAAGACGACCGGATTTGGTTTTGCTTGACCTGATGCTGCCGGAGGAGGACGGCATCAGTATCTTGAAGAAGCTGAGACAGGCACCGGAGACCGCAAGACTGCCGATTTTGCTTCTGACGGCAAAGAGCAGTGAATATGATAAGGTGCTGGGACTGGACAGCGGCGCGGATGATTATGTGGCGAAGCCCTTCGGCATGATGGAGCTTCTGGCAAGGGTGAAGGCACTGCTGCGCCGCACGGAGCAGGCAGAGAGCGAGGAGGTCTATCGCCTTGGCGCGCTTTCCGTGAATAAAACAAGGCACGAGGTATATGCGGCAGGGCAGGAGGTTACGCTGACGCTCAAGGAATTTGATTTGCTTTGTCTGCTTCTGGAAAACAAGGGACGCGTGCTGACGAGAGACCAGCTTTTAAACCGCATCTGGGGCTATGGCTTTGACGGAGAAAACCGTACTGTAGATGTGCATATTCGTACCCTGCGGCAGAAGCTGGGGGAATGTGGCGAATATATCGAAACGGTGCGCGGGGTAGGCTATAAAGTAGGTGGAAATATATGACGAATCGTATTTTCCGGGCAATTTTTCTGGTGGCGGCGGCAGTTATGCTTGCCGTTTCCCTGCTGACCATGGGGATGATGTATCAGTTTTCCGCGGAGGAAACGACGGAAAAGCTGCAAAGGGAGACAGAATATATTGCCTGTGGCATTGAAACGGACGGCGTGCGGTATCTGGAGAAAATCAAGGACGCAGAAACGAGAATTACTTGGGTTGATACAGATGGGACAGTGCTGTATGATTCCTCCGCGGATGCATCCGAAATGGAGAATCACAGCGACCGTGAGGAAATAAAGGAGGCCATGCAAAGCGGCGAGGGCAACAGCAAGCGCATTTCCGCAACGCTTTCCGGACAGACGCTTTACCATGCGGAACGGCTGACAGATGGGACGATTCTGCGGCTTTCCGTGGAAACGATGAGCGTGGTTGCGGTATTTCTGACGATGGCATTTCCGTTGGTGCTGATTCTGGCAATGATGATGGCGGTTTCCGTTTTTCTTGCCTTCCGCACGGCAAAAAATATCACAAGCCCCATCAATGAGATTGATTTAGAGCATCCCGAACAGGCGGAGGTTTATGAGGAACTGACACCGCTTTTGCGGCGAATTGCTGTGCAGAATCGGGAAATCCACCGCCAGATGGCAGAGCTGAAGCGCAGAAAAGAGGAATTCGATACGATTACCTCGAATATGCAGGAGGGTCTGCTTGTGATGGATGGCGAGGGGGATATTCTTTCCTATAACGCCGCGGCGAAAACGCTTCTGGGTGTGGATGCCGTAACGGAGGGCGAAAATATTTTTTCTCTGAACCGCAGTGCCGCTGTGCGCCGCAGTGTGGAGGGCGCGCTGGCAGGGGCGCATCGAGAGGAGCGGCTGGAGGCAAACGGCAGAATCTGCCAGATTTTCGCAAACCCCGTTTTTCGGGAGGAGGAGGTTGCCGGCATGATTCTGGTGCTTCTGGATGCAACGGAAAAGGAGGAGCGCGAGCAGCTGCGGCGCGAATTTACCGCCAATGTTTCCCATGAGCTGAAAACACCGCTGACCTCGATTTCCGGCTTTGCGGAGATTATGAAAAACGGCATGGTGCCGCCTGCGGATATGGGAAAATTCGCAGAAAAGATTTATAACGAGGCGCAGCGGCTGATTGCGCTTGTGCAGGATATCATCAAGCTTTCCAAGCTGGACGAAAAGGACACGAGCCTCTGCGAGGAGGAGGTCGAACTGGATGCACTGGTGCAGGAGGCATGCGAACGCTTACAGCCTGCAGCGGAAAGGAAGCGCGTAACCCTTTCGGCGGAGACCGAACCGATTCTGTTTCGCGGCGTGAAACAGGTGCTTTCCGAAATGATATACAATCTCTGCGATAATGCCATTCGCTATAACAAGGAGGGCGGCGCGGTTTTTGTCACCCTGAAGCAGAAGGCGGACAGGATTTCCCTTACCGTAAGGGATACGGGCATCGGCATTGCGAAGGAGGAGCAGGGGCGGATTTTCGAGAGATTTTACCGTGTGGACGCAAGCCGCTCTGCGGAAAACGGCGGCACAGGCTTAGGGCTTTCTATTGTCAAACATGGTGCGGCACTGCATAATGGAAAAATTTTTATCGAGAGTGAAATCGGAAATGGGACAAGCATTGAGATTTCCATGCCATATTCAATAAATTGAATATACGAAAAACATACTGAAAACTCCTTCTCTGTTTTCCTCAGGAGAGGGGTTTTTTTCGTGGAGTGAAAACGCATGGGGAGGGGGTTCTGTCTCCGGTGAAAAAATGGGCGAATTAGACAAAGTAACCGGCGTGCCGACCCATCGGAAAAGCATAAAAAACAGGGGAAGGGAGGTGGAAATCTTTGGTTGGTTTTCTGTATACATTATCTTGCATGCGAAATAAGGTTGTGCTAGAATGATAGCGAGAGTGAGAATATGAGGAGCAATTTTAGGGGAAATGAGCGTATGGTTCCGCATATCGGGGTACACCTTTCGGATGTGCGCTTTTGTTGGGTAGTATATTAGAAAAAAAGGTGAAGGTTATGAGCAAGTTTGAAAGTAATGTACAGTACATCAAATATCTGGTAAACAGGGAATGCGCGAGCCGCTTCTTCAATGGGGAGCTGGATAAGGAAATCAATATGGAAAAGGAGATTGCGGAAGCGATCATTCCGGGACCAAAGGCATCCTTCCGCTGCTGTATTTATAAGGAGCGCCATATTATTGAGGACCGTGTGCGTCTGGTTCTGGAGCCGACAGAGGGCGACCGTGTAATCAACGTGCTGGATTCCGCCTGTGACGAATGTCCGATTGACCGTTTCGTGGTCAGCGATTCCTGCCGCGGCTGTCTGGGGCATAAATGTCAGGAGAATTGTCCGAGGCACGCCATTTCCATTGTAAACCACAGAGCATACATCAATCAGGAAATGTGTATCGAATGTGGACGCTGCAAGCAGGTCTGTCCCTTTGGTGCCATCAGTGAGGTCATGCGTCCGTGCATGCGTGCCTGCTCCGTCAATGCGGTCAAGATGGATGAAAACAGAAAAGCGATGATTGACCATGATAAATGTATTTCCTGCGGTGCCTGCGTGCAGCAGTGCCCCTTCGGTGCGATTGTGGATAAATCCTTTGTTATGAACGTGCTGAATCTTCTGCGCGATTCATGGAACAACACAAGCTACCACGTTTATGCCGTGGTTGCGCCTGCGGTTGCCAGCCAGTATACAGGCATCAAGGTCGGGCAGGTGTTTGCCGGCATTAAGGAGCTTGGCTTCTATGATGTGGTTGAGGCGGCGATTGCCGGTGATATGGTTTCCGTTGAGGAAGCAAAGGAATTTGTGGAAACCATTGAGGAAAAGAAATGGAAAACAACCTCCTGCTGTCCTGCCTTTGTGGAATATGTAAGAAAAAATCACCCCGAATATATGGATCATGTGTCCACCGTGGTTTCTCCCATGATTGCCATGGCAAGAGCCATCCGCGCGAAGGATAGAAAGGCGCGTATCGTCTTTATCGGGCCCTGCACGGCGAAAAAGGTCGAAATCAAGCAGGATGACGTAAAGGGCGCAGTGGATTATGTGCTGACGTTTGAGGAGCTGCGTGCCATCCTTGACGCAAGAGGATTGGAGCTGGCGGAAATGCCGGAGATTACCGCAGGGGAGCCCTCCTCCTACGGACGGATTTTTGCAAGAACGGGCGGCGTGGCGGAAAGCGTGCGCCGTGTGGCAAAGCTGGAGGGCATTGAAACGGAAATCAACCCCATCCGCTGCAGCGGCATTGAGGAATGTATCAAAACCATGAAGCTGGCATCCTTCGGCAGACTGGAGGAAAACCTCATTGAAGGCATGGCGTGCAAGGGTGGCTGCACAAACGGCGCAGCGTCCATCTTTCATGACCAGAGAGGGATTCAGCGAGTGAATGATTTCAGCCGCCTTGCGCTGACGGATAACCCAATGGAAGGGATTCGCGGCTATGATATGGCAGGCGTGAATATGGAACGCGAATTTCCTGAGCTGGAAAAAATGAAGGAGATTACCGCAGGCGAGAAAAAAGCCAAGAAGCAGGCGACCGCAAAAGCGAAAAAGGAAGCGATTGCGAAGGGTGAGGTGGAATAACCCTTTTGTATACAGCATAAAAATAACCCCGAATTTCAAGCAGAACGCTTGGGTTCGGGGATTTTTTTGCATAAAAGAAAAATAAAAAAAGACCGAAGCGAAAACCTCGGTCTAAAATGAGTCATCCGGGACTCGAACCCGGGACACCTGGATTAAAAGTCCAGTGCTCTACCAACTGAGCTAATGACCCGCAACGAAAATTAGTATATCGCAGGAGCCGGGTTTTGTCAACAGCTTTTTTGGGAAAAGCAGAAGTTTTTTTATTTGTGCAAATTCTGCGCGGCTTTGGGGCGTATTTTTTCCGAACCTTAAAGAAATCGTAAGAGAAAGCAGTTTTTTTTGTCGGAAAAACGTGATATGCTATAAAAAATGTGTAAAGGAGACATAGGAAATGGAAGAATTTAACATTCTGGTTTGTGATGATGACCACAGTATTGTGGATGCGATAGAAATATATCTGAAGCAGGAAGGCTATCGTGTCATCAAGGCGTATAACGGCTTGGAGGCATTGAAGGCGTTGGAGGAAAACGAAATCCATCTGATTATACTGGATATTATGATGCCGCAGCTGGATGGGCTGCAAGCAACGGTGAAAATCAGGGAAATCTGCAATATTCCCATTCTGATGCTTTCCGCGAAATCCGAGGATACGGATAAGGTACTGGGGCTGAATTTCGGCGCGGATGATTATATTACCAAGCCGTTCAACCCGTTGGAGCTTCTGGCGCGCGTGAAAAGCATGATGCGCCGCTATACCTCCTTGGGCAGCATTGCCGAGAAGAATAACGTGATTCGTATCGGGGATGTGGAGCTGGATAAGGACGCGAAGGAGGTGCGCGTAAATGGCAAGCTGGTGAAGATGACGGCGACGGAATACGGCATTTTACAGCTGCTGATGGAAAACGCAGGGAAGGTATTTTCGATTGATGAGATTTACGAAAGGGTCTGGAATGAATCCTCCTTTTCGCCGGAAAATACCGTTTCCGTACATATTCGGCGGATTCGGGAGAAAATCGAAATTAACCCGAAGGAACCAAGATATCTGAAGGTGGTGTGGGGGATTGGCTACAAAATCGAAAAAATCTAAGCTGTATCGACTGAGATATAAGGGAATTGCGGTGTTTCTTTTTTTCACCTTTGCGGTGTCGATTTTCTTCTGCGGCATTGTGGGCGTGAATATTTCCAGAAACTGGAGTTGGGATGTCATCAATGCAGATACGGTCTATGATACGGAGGAATTCCGCGAGGCCTTCAGCCGTACGCTTGACCGAGCGGTGCAGGCGGATATTTATTATCAGATTGAAGACCGCGTTTCCAAGGGCGCAGCGGTTGACCGCAATGACCTGCTGAACGGCTTCAAGCGCTATTACGACATTATCGACGGCATTATTACAGGCAATACGGAAATCAATGCCGCCTATAACGGGCTGCTTCTGCATGGAGAGATTCCCGAAAGCCTGCAAGGAAATTTGGAGGAATATCGGAATCTGGTGGAAAGCCGTCTGCCTGCTTATTATAAAATGTATATCCAGAGACAGCTGGATGAATATAAAAACTGCATCCGCTATCTGGCAGGGGTCAGAAACTTCCTATATTATGTAGAGGATGAAAACGGCAATGTTGTCGGCGGCAATGCCGCGAAGGGCGAAATCAGCCAGGAGGCGCGCACGCTTGTGCTTTCCGCGGGCTTCAGCAGTGACCATCTGGGCGAAAATCCGTATTATTTTGATACCTACGAGAATCCTGTTCTGGAAAAAAGCAATTTCAAATTTTACGGCGCGATTCGTGACCCCCTGCTGCCGGGGGATGAATTTTATGACCTGTGGCAGGGCTTCGGCTTCGCAAAAAAGAGCATCCCGATTCTTTCCTGTGTTTCGGCGGTTTCCCTTCTGGGGATGCTGCTTTCCGTCATCTATCTGGTGCGGGTGACAGGGCAGACGGAGCGGCGCGGCAAAATTCAGCTTGGCATGGTAGACCGTCTGTATAACGAGGTGCATTTCCTTCTGGTGGCATTTTTTGGCTGTATTGCAGGCTTTACGGCGCATACCCTTGTGGATACCATAAGGCAGGGAGCGGTGCTGTTCTGGAATTACGTTTTCGCGACCATTCTGGGCGTGCTGTATCTGGTGACGGCGGCAATTCTGCTGAATTATCTGCTTTCCGTTGCAAGGCAGCTGAAAAATAAAAGCTTTTTCCGCAATACATGGATTTCCGTTTCCATCCGCAGGATGAGCGAGCTTTTCACAGGCAGCACCTTCCGCGGCTGGATGGTGATTGTCATGCTCTGCTATGCGCTGGGCAACTGCGTCATCATGGGCGTAATGGTGATGGCACCGTATTACGGCTACGCGGAGCTGGCGGTTCTGGCAGGCGTGGTGCTTGTGTGCTTCAATGGGCTTTGCATGTATTGGTTTGTGCGCGCACTGCGTTCCTTGAAGGAGATTATGATTTCCGTGAAGGAAAGCGCAAAGGGGAACTTTTCCTATCAATTAGATTTGAATAAGATTTCGCCCTCGTTCCTAAATTTTGCGGAGGATGTGGCGAATATTCAGGAGGGCTTCAAAAATGCCGTGGATGATGCCGTGAAGGGCGAGCGGATGAAGGCGGAGCTGATTACGAATGTTTCGCATGATTTGAAAACGCCGCTGACCTCCATCATTTCCTATGTGGAGCTTTTGAAGCACGAAGACCTCAAAAACGAGCGTGCGAAGGGCTTTATTGCCGTGCTGTATGAAAAATCCTACCGATTAAAGCACCTGATTGAGGATTTGATTGAGGCGAGCAAGGCCTCCAGCGGCAATCTGGCCGTTGCGAAAATGCGCGTGGATTATAAGCAGCTGACCCTACAGGCGATGGGCGAGCTGGAGGATAAAACAAATGCGGCAGGGCTGACGTTTAAGCTCAGCTGTGACGATCCTGTCTTTATTGATGCGGACGGCGGACACATGTGGCGGATTCTGGAAAATCTGCTGTCCAATGTGATAAAATACGCCATGCGCAATTCCCGTATCTATGTGGATATTTTCAAAATGGACGGCTACGGCGTGCTGGTTATGAAAAACATTTCCGCAACGCCGATTGATTTTGACGAAACCAGACTGACGGAGCGCTTTGTGCGCGGCGATGCCTCCCGCACCACGGAGGGGAGCGGTCTGGGGCTTTCCATCACGCAGAGCCTTGCGGAAATACAGGGCGGCACCTTCGGGATTCAGGTGGATGGCGATTTATTCAAGGCAATCGTAAGTATTCCTCTGTGGGAGGAGGACGAGGAGGAAGAAAATGAGGTGGATACGCTGTGATTAACGCGTTTTATAAAAAATATCAGAAGCATTTTGATGTGAGCGAAAACAATTTTGCACATTTCGTGATGTGGGGCTGCGGCGGCATCTGCATCGGCTTTGTGATTGGACTGGTGGGGATTGCGTTCCACCTTGCACTGGAATGGGCAACGGAATTTCGCACCGCGCACCCGATGCTGCTCTGGCTGCTGCCCTTCGGCGGTCTGGCGATTGTGCTTGCCTACCGTCTGGCAGGGCAGGAGAAGGACAGAGGGACGAATTTTATTCTGGTTGCGGTGCGTGCAAATGAAGCCGTGACGCTAAGAACTGCACCGCTGATTTTTTTCAGCACCGTCGTGACGCATCTTTTAGGCGGCTCGGCAGGCAGAGAGGGCGCGGCACTCCAGCTGGGCGGCAGCATTGCCTCCAGCTTCGGGCGGATATTTCAGCTGAATGAGCGGGAGGGGCGCATCATGACGATGTGCGGCATGGCGGCAGGCTTTGCGGCACTTTTCGGCACACCGCTGACCTCTGTTATCTTCGCGATGGAGGTTATCACCGTTGGGGTCATGCACTATTCCGCCATTGTGCCGTGCATCATTTCGGCACTCGTTGCGGCAGGGCTTTCGCAGGCTGTCGGGATTGCGCCGACTACCTTTTCCATCGCACATATTCCGACAGCTGTCGGCTTGGAAAACTGCTTTCGGGCGGCGGTGCTTGGCGTGCTCTGCGCGGTGCTGAGCGTGCTGTTCTGCATTGTGATGGAGCATGTCGGGGGGGCATATCGCAGGATATTCAAAAATCCCTTTGTGCGTGTGTTCTGCGGCGGCTGTATCGTCATTGCGGCGACCTATCTTGTCGGGTGCAGGGATTACAACGGCGCAGGCATGAATATCATCACGCAGGCATTGCAGGGGGATGCGAAGGCGGAGGCATTCCTGCTCAAGATTCTTTTTACCGCGCTGACCTTAGGCGCAGGCTTTAAGGGCGGCGAAATTGTGCCCTCCTTCTTCATCGGGGCAACCTTCGGCTGTGTGGCAGGGCCATTGCTTGGGCTTTCCGCGCCGTTTGCGGCTTCGCTCGGCATGGCGGCGGTATTCTGCGGCGTAACGAATTGCCCGCTTGCGTCCATCATGCTCTGCATTGAGGTGTTCGGCTTTCATGGAATGGCATATTATGCACTCTGCTGTGCGGTCAGCTACATGCTTTCCGGCTATTACGGGCTGTATACCGAGCAGAAGATTATGTATTCCAAGGTAGAGCCGGAGTTTATCAATAAGAATGTGCATTAAAATGTGCATTGAATAAAAATGAATAAAATGATTTTATGCAGTATTTTATACATTTTTTATATTGTATTTTGTATTGCATCCTGCAAAAACCGCAGGCGAAAGCGGTTGTTTCTCTTGAAAATATCGCGGTTCTGTATAAATTTTATAAAAAGAAAAGAGAAAAAAATAATTTATTGTGAAAAATGATTATTGTATTTTATGCACTTAAATAGTATAATTCCAATATCAAATATTACAGAAGAAAATCATTTTTAGGAGGAAGAGGACAATGAAGAAATTTATGAAGGGCCTTCTGGCTACAACAATGGTATTTGCAATGATGACTTCTCTGGCAGGCTGCGGCGGCGATGCGGCAACAGATGACAGCGCAGATGCAAAGAAGGAAACACTGGTTATGGCAACAAACGCAACATTCCCTCCGTATGAATATTACGAAGGTCAGGATATTGTCGGTATCGATGCGGAAATCGGTCAGGCACTGGCAGATAAGCTGGGCATGGATTTCAAAATCGAGGATATGGAATTTGATTCCATCATTCCTGCGGTAACAAGCGGCAAGGCAAGCATGGGTATGGCTGGCATGACAGTTACACCGGATCGTCTGAAAAGCGTAGACTTCTCCGATACCTACGCAACAGGCGTACAGGCAATCATCGTAAAGGAAGGCTCCGATATCACATCTGTGGATGATCTGTTCGCAGAGGGTGCTTCTCATAAAATCGGCGTACAGACAGGTACAACCGGTGACCTGTATACAACAGATGACATCGAAGGCGCAGGTCTGGGTACGGTAGAACGCTTCCAGAAGGGCGCAGACGCAGTTCTGGCGCTGACACAGGGCAAAATCGACTGCGTTGTTATCGATAACAACCCTGCAAAATCCTTCGTTGCGGCAAATGAAGGTCTGAAAATTCTGGATACAGAATATGCAGTAGAGGATTATGCAATCTGCCTGCCGAAGAACAGCCCTCTGACAGAAAAAATCAACACAGCACTGGCTGAGCTGACAGCAGACGGCACGATTCAGAAAATCATTGATAAATACATCAGCGCTGAATAATTTCAAGGTGAAAGGCTTTCAGGGGTGACAAAAAAACGTCACCCCTGTTTTATGGTTACAGGAAATGCAAGGGAGGAATTTTTGGAATGAGCCTGAAAGAGAAATTCGTATTCAACTTTATTGATGACGGGCGTTGGCACTACATTGTGGACGGGCTCAAGGTTACGCTTGAGGTAACCTTTTTTGCGGTGCTTCTGGGCATTGCGCTTGGCGTGATTATCGCAATCGTTCGCTCTACATACGATAAAAACAAAAGCTCGATGCGCGGCTTCAGTAAATTTATTGTGGTTCTGCTGAATTTCATCTGTAAGATTTATCTGACCGTCATCCGTGGGACACCTGTGGTGGTACAGCTGATGATTATGTATTGCATCGTTCTGGTATCCTCCAATAATAAGGTGCTGGTTGCAGTGCTGGCGTTCGGCTTCAACTCCGCGGCGTATGTTGCGGAAATCTTCCGCAGCGGCATTATGTCCATTGATGAGGGACAGTTTGAGGCAGGGCGCAGCCTTGGCTTCAACTATGTGCAGACCATGCGCTATATCATCATTCCGCAGGCGTTCAAAAACGTACTGCCTGCACTGGCAAATGAATTTATTGTGCTGCTGAAGGAAACCTCTGTTGCCGGCTACGTTGGTCTGGTAGACCTGACAAAGGGCGGCGATATCATCCGCAGCCGTACCTTTCAGGCATTCATGCCGCTGATTGGTGTTGCGGTAATTTATCTGGTGATGGTAATGTTCTTCACATGGCTGGTTGGGATTCTGGAAAGGAGGCTGAGAGACAGTGAGCGCTAAGGAAACACTGATTAAGGTTGAAAATTTACAGAAATATTATAAGGGCGGTGCGATTAAGGCACTGGACGGTATCAATACGGAAATCAAAAAGGGCGAGGTTGTTGTTGTCATCGGGCCCTCCGGCTCCGGCAAATCCACCTTCCTGCGCTGTCTGAACCTTCTGGAGGTGCCGACAGGCGGACATATCCTCTTTGAGGGGACGGATATTACGGATGAAAAAACAAACATCAATCTCCACCGTCAGAAAATGGGGATGGTGTTCCAGCATTTTAACCTTTTCCCCCACATGACGATTCTGAAAAACATGACGATTGCACCCATGAAGCTGCTGAAAAAGAGCGAGGCAGAGGCAACAGAAAAGGCGATGGAGCTGCTCAAGCGTGTCGGCTTGGAGGACAGAGCGAATGCCTATCCCTCTCAGCTTTCGGGCGGACAGAAGCAGCGTATCGCCATTGTGCGTGCGCTTTGCATGGAGCCTGAGGTGATGCTGTTTGACGAGCCCACCTCCGCGCTTGACCCCGAAATGGTCGGCGAGGTTTTGGATGTTATGAAGCAGCTGGCGAATGATAGCATGACGATGGTTGTGGTAACGCATGAAATGGGCTTCGCGAAGGAGGTCGGCACACGCGTGATGTTCATGGCGGACGGCAAGCAGGTCGAGGAGGGCAGCCCTAAGGATATTTTTGAAAATCCCAAAAGTGAACGCCTGCAGCAGTTCCTGGCAAAGGTGCTGTAAGCATAAAAAAAGAAACAAAAAAGCGAAGGAGTATTCCCCAAAAGGGAGCTTCCTTCGCTTCTTTTTATATGTTTTCGATTTCCTCTGCGGATTTCAGCGGAATCCCTGCATCCGCAAGGGCTTGGGCAAACAGCCCCTTGCCGGGTATCTTTTTTCCGGAAAAGGAGCCGTCGTAAATCTCTCTGCATCCGCAGGAGGGACTGCGCGGCTGTAGGATGGCAAGGTCGATTTCCTCACCGGAAAGACGCGCCATGGTCTGCTCCACGCCGCGGCGGAAATATGCGGTCACATCCTCGCCGTTTTTGTTGACAGCACGCCCGTTTTGCAGCTCCACAGGCACACGGGGCACAGGCAGACCGCCCGTTACCTCCGGACAGACGGGGATAACCACATGCCCCTTGAGGAAATCCAGAACCGCCTGACTGCGGTTGTTGCTGCCGTTATATTTGCAATTTCGCCCCAAAAGACAGGCACTGACTGCGATTTTCATAAATATCCCCCCTCTTAAAAGCAATTCAGACGATATTGCAGGGTATTGAAAAACAGGGAAAGATGGTAGCCGTCCATGCAGGCGTGGCTGATGGTAAGCGTGAGGGGAAGGGTAAATGCGCCGTCCGCCTCGGTATATTTCCCGAAGGTGAGAAGCGGGAAAAGATTGGGCGCGCCGCCGTAATTAACGGGGCAATACGCCGTATAATCGAGCCAAGGCACGCAGGAGATGCAGAAGAAATTCGCAGGCTGTCCCTCCTTCACCTTGATGCCCTTTTTATCCTGATACTGCTCCGCGTCCGTGACAAGATTCTGATAAAAGGTGTCAAAATCCGCATCATATTCGCTCCAGACATCCGAAAAGGTCTTGTCATCCTCGTGGAAGATGGTGAAATTCGGGTTGAGGTAGGAATAATAGCCGGGGGTGCCGTTCTCGTCCACAGCGGTACACATTTCGGGGATGGACGCAATGACCTGTCCCGTCAGAGCAGCAAAGGCAGGGAAAAATTTCAGATTGCGCCGCTTCACCTCTGCCAGAAAATGCGTCACATCTATCCGCACGGTCATGCTGTTGACGGATTTGACAAAGCCCTTGGTATAATATTGAAAATGACTGCTCCTTGCCCAATCGGCAGGGAAGGGGGTAAAGCTTGCCTGTTTCATAATATCTCCTTAATATCTCAGTGTAACGGTTTTTGTTGCGCTGTTCCAGTCAAGCTGTGTGCCTTCGATTTCCATTATGCTCATCCAATCTCTGAGGGAAACGAACAATCTGCCGTCCTTCAGCTCCGCAGGGGTGGAAAGCTGGATGGTTTCGGTGCCCTTTTTATACGTTGCTGCATTGGGGGTAAGCATCGTCAGCTTATCATTCACGAAGGTATAGGCTGCGTTTTCCGTTGCGCTCCATTTTACCTCCTGTGCAGGATTGGAAACCGCAAGCAGTGCGCGCAGGGGCAGCATGGTGTAGCCGTTTTTGATATAGGGGGCAACGTCTGCGGTATGGGAAACTGCGCCGTTTTTCAGAATATCCGCCTTGCCGATGGTCAGCTGATAGGTATTTGTGGTTTTGGTCTCGTCCGTTTTGGTCTCGTCTGTTTTGGTTTCGTCCTTTTTCTCGTCCGTTTTATCGTCCTTCTTCACCTTATTCTTTGCGACCAGCTCAATGGTATCGTCAAATTCATCATAGGCTTCGGCATAATCGAACCAGTTTTCCCCCTGCTTGGTGGAAGAATTTTTGGTTACGAGAATACTGTTTTTATTGGCGTTGTCCTTCGGGAAGGTCACCTTTGCATCATCCTGCACGCTGATGATGGGGTTTTTGCCCTTCGCCTTTTCGATATAAATGACATGCCCATCGGGGTCTGCCGCAATTTCTACGCTGTCATAGAAGGTAACAGGACCCTGCTTTGCATAAATCGCACTGGCGGAATAGCTGTCCGTCACGATTTTCAGCTTTCCCTTGCCCTCGAAGGTCAGCTCACCCTCGCAGTAAATCCCGTCGCAATGATAGGAAAGGGTGTTCAGGCTGTTATTGCTGCCCTTGACACGCACCGTGCTTTCATCGGGCAGATAAATCGCCGCGCGCTCCTCCAGCTTCCCCTGCGGAACAGTGAGGGAAAGGTTTTCAACGGTCAGCGTTTGGCTGCTTGCATCCCAAGCCCAGCCTGCGTCTGTATCCGCTGCATCCTCTGTCATGCTGCGGAAATCAAGGGGATTTTCCAAATCTGCCGCAAAAACGGCGGTAGGGCATGCGCCCATCAGAACTGCGGCGGAAACCACACCGCAAAGATATTTCTTCGTCATAGAGATTCCTCCTTTTTTTGCTTAATTTCTTCTAGTTTACCATGCCTGACGGAAAAAACCAAGACGGCAAGGCTTAATTTTATCTAAATGTTTGACGTTCAAACGGTTTTATTTGTTCCGCGGAGGGGATAAAAAATGCTGCTTTGTCGGAAAAGTTGAAAAAAACAAATGGTACATTCGGTAAAAGTATAGTATAATGAAGGGTAATCTAAAATGGGTGATTTATGTAAATTTGCGTGCCGCAAGGATAGAAACGGAGGATTGGCATGAAATATATCAAGGAACTGAGAGAGGGCGAAAATGTCATTGAGCATTACCTTTGCAAATCCAGAGCAAGCATGAAATCCCGCAACGGAAAGACCTATCTTTCCTTAAAATTGCAGGATAAAACAGGCATTGTGGATGCGAAGGTCTGGGATATGAATAAGGATATCCAGAGCTTTCAGGAAAATGATTTTATCAAGGTGGATGCGTTTGTAACGACATTTAATAACGAATTGCAGTTAAACGTCAAGCGGATTCGCCGCAGCCGCGAGGGTGAATATGACCCTGCGGATTTTATCCCCAGTACGGATAAAAATATTGACGAAATGTATACACAGCTGCTGGCGTATATCAAAACCATTCAAAGCCCCTATATCAAGAAGCTGCTGGAGGAAATTTTCCTCAGACATCCTGTCATCAGCAAGGATTTCAAGTATCATTCCGCGGCAAAAACCATGCACCACAGCTTCCGCGGCGGTCTGGTGGAGCATACGCTTTCCGTCACGCAAATCTGCGATTTTATGGCACCGCGCTATGAATTTGTGGATAGAGATATTCTCGTTGCCTGCGCCATGCTGCATGATGTCGGGAAGATTATGGAGCTTTCCGATTTCCCCGAAAACGATTATACCGACGAGGGGCAGCTTTTGGGGCATATCTTCATCGGGGCAGAGCTGATTCGGGATACCGCGGCGAAAATCGAGGGCTTTCCGCAAAAGCTTGTCATGCTGCTGATGCACTGCATCCTTTCCCACCACGGCGAACTGGAATATGGCTCTCCCAAGGTGCCCGAAACCATCGAGGCCTTTATTTTGCACTGCGCCGACAACATGGACGCAAAAACGAAGATGTTCGAGGAAATGCTTGCCGCAGACAACACACAGGGCAGCTGGGCAGGGTATCACCGTATGCTTGCCAGAAATATTCGTAAGAGTGATTATAAATGATAGAAAGAGAAACCATATCCGCACACGAAATCAATAAATATGACTACTGCCCGTATCAGTGGTATTATGAACGGCTCTACGGCAGGGCGGAGCTGCGGCGGCTTTATACAGAGAGAAACGCACGCCTGCATTTAGAGGATAGTCTGAGTGCCAACTTCCGTAAGGGCGAGGGCTATCATCAGAGGAGCTATTTTCTGCTGCGTCTGCGGCGGATGGCTTGGAAGCTCGCCGTTCTGCTGTTTGCGGCGGCGGCCTTCGGCGGATATGTATGGGTGAAATACAGTGGAATGGGTTAAAACAATCGGAAACGGCTTCGGCACGGCGGATTTGGTGCTGCTCTGCGTGGCAGTGCTGTTGGCGGTGCTTTTGTGCATCAGGCATGGCAGACCTGCGTTAAAAAAGCTGACCGCAAGGGATGATATCCCCGGCTATGCGCTTCTGTATGCCGACCGAAAGCAGGATAAAAACAAGGATTTCGGCAGACTGCTGTATTCCGCGAAATACGATTTGCAGGGCAGACCCGATTATGTCTTTTGCAGTCGGCTTCTGGGGCGTATCGTTCCCGTGGAGCTGAAAAGCGGCTGCATCGGTGAGGCGGAGGAGCCGCACCACGGCGATTTTTTGCAGCTTGCGGCGTATTTCCTGATTTTGGAGGATGTCTATGGCAAAAGACCTGCATACGGGCGGCTCGTGTATCGGGATTATATGTTTGAAATCAAGAATACGGCGCGCGTCCGTAGGGAGGTGCTGAAGACTGTGCAGGAAATGCGGCAGATGCTTCGGGATGGAATTGCAGAGCCGAAGCCGAGCTTTGCCCATTGCCGCCCCTGCGTCTGCAACGGAACGGTCTGTCAGTTTTCGGAAACAGAAATAGAAGGAGTAAATGATGATTCCTGTAGAGAAGAATAAAACGTATGAAATCAAAATAGCTGCACTGGGCAGTAATGGCGAGGGCATCGGGCGGATAGAGGGCTATACCGTCTTTGTAGAGGGGGCATTGCCGCCAGAGACCTGCCTTGTGCTGATTGTAAAGACAAGAAAGCATTTCGGCTATGGCAAGCTGCTGGAAATCCTGACCCCCTCGCCCGACCGCAGAGAGCCCTGCTGTCCTGTTGCGAAGCAGTGCGGCGGATGCCATCTGCAGCACCTTTCCTATGCGGCGCAGCTTGCGTATAAAACAAAGGAGGTGCAGGATGACCTTGAACGCATCGGCGGCATTACGGACGTGACCGTAAGACCTGCCATCGGCATGGATGCGCCTTGGCGCTACCGCAATAAGGCGCAGTTCCCCGTGGGGCAGGGCAAGGACGGCTGTGCCATCGGCTTTTACGCCAAACGCAGCCACCGCATTGTGGATACCAAGCAGTGTTTTTTGCAAAATGAACGAAACGATGCCATTGTTGCCCTTGTGCGCGATTTTCTGAATGAATTTCAGATTCCTCTGTATGATGAGGAAACACACACAGGGCTTGTCCGCCATATTCTGACACGCATCGGCAGAAGCAGCGGTGAGGTGATGGTCTGCATCGTGCTCAACGGGAAAAGACTGCCGCACAGCGAGGTGCTGGTGGAACGCCTGCAAAGGATAGAGGGCATGGTTTCCATTGTGCTGAACGTGAATCGGGAGAAAACAAACGTCATCCTCGGCAAAAAAATCATCACCCTTTGGGGGAAGGATACGATTACCGATTCGCTTGACGGCATCGAATTTGAGATTTCGCCGCTTTCGTTCTATCAGGTGAACCCCGTGCAGACAGAGGTGCTGTATGAAAAGGCTGTGGAGCTGGCGGATTTAAAGGGGGACGAAACGGTGCTGGATTTATACTGCGGCATCGGGACGATTTCTCTTTTCTTCGCAAGGAAGGCAAGGCAGGTGTTCGGGGTGGAGATTGTGCCCGAAGCCATTGCGGACGCGAGGAAAAACGCGGAGCGAAACAACATCACCAACGCAACCTTTGCCGTCGGCGCGGCGGAGGAGGTCATCCCCAGACTGTATCGGGAGGAGGGCATTGCGGCAGATGTGGTTGTGGTTGACCCGCCCAGAAAGGGCTGTGATGCACGCCTGCTGGAAACGATTCTCCAAATTGCACCCGAAAAGGTCGTGTATGTTTCCTGTAACCCTGCGACACTCGCACGGGATTTGGCTGTGCTTGCGGCAGGTGGCTATCATGTGCGTGAGGTGCAGCCCGTAGACCAGTTCCCTCATACGAATCATATCGAAAACGTCTGCCTGCTGACGCGGGAAAGGGAAATATGATATCTGTGTGAAAGAGAGGGGATAAAACATGAATGATAAACCAAGGTTATTTGGAATTGAACGTTCCAATCGTGATTATACCGTAGCTGATACATGGGGAAAGAATCAATTTAACTCATCTTTTCCGGCTTCGCTTGCATGTTATTTACATTCAAAAGGGATGAAAGCGGTGTATATCAAAGCGAAGCCAGATATGAAAAGGGATCTTCAATATATTGGGATTGATGAGTTGTATGGGATTGACCCTCTCGGAGACGATATTTTCTTTTCGTTTGAAACACAATATACACCATTTCAGAAATATGTTGTTGGGGCGATTCCCAGAGACGATTTGGTTATTTTGTCTGATGGGCAATGCGTCAGCAGTATAGAAATAAAATTGGTTGCATTACCGGATAATCCGACATGTAATTTGAGTGAAGATAAGTTCGGCTCAGAAATTGTTGTGCGTCCGGATACCATCATATATCTTGCGTGTTCGTTTATCCAAAGCTATGAGGATAACCCGGAAGCTCTGAGAAATGTAATCAGAGATGCAGGCAGAAATGTTCGGGATTGGACGGAAGCAGGAGAAGTTTTGCCGTATATGGATGAAATTTATTGGGCTATCAGACGTATGGTTTCTGAAAAGAACGAATGTCAGAGTCCTATTATTATGGAGCCGGTATGGAAAACAGAAGGAAAATCACCCCGATTGGCAGATCATTGTCTGGATCTATTTGTCTGGAGTAATTTTGGCATGTTAAATCTTTTTATGCCGGAGGAAAATGAAGAATTCCGTACAATAACAAGGCATACCAGAACAATGATTTGGCTGTTCAAAATGCTTCAGGAATATGCAGAAAAAGGTAGATTTAACGGAGCAAAAATAATTGATACATTATCCTACAATTTAAAAAATGATAAAGCGTTTGCTTCAAATGGATTAAGAACGCATCCGATTATGACGTGTGCGGAATTAACAAAGCCGAGAATTACGAAGGGTGAAATAAGAAAAGTTATTCTTGGGGGAGGACAATATTTATTAAGTCCGGAGAGAAGATTTGATGCAATTATTTATAATTCACCTGATTTATTTAAGGAGGATTAAGATGCCAAGAGTAATAGATTTATTTTGTGGATGTGGAGGCTTATCGCTCGGATTTGAAAAGGCGGGCTTTCAACTGGTACGGGCTTTTGATAACTGGGATAAGGCTGTAAATATCTATAATAAAAATTTTATTGATCATAAAGCGGAATTAAAGGATGTACATGACTTAACAGTTGAATATTTAACAGCATTTCAACCAGATGTTATAATCGGGGGACCGCCATGTCAGGACTATTCATCAGCAGGGCAAAGGGATGAATCAAAAGGACGTGCGGATTTAACGCTACGCTATGCAGAATTGGTATGCGGCGTAAAACCGAAATGGTTTGTCATGGAAAACGTTGACAGAATTCTAAAATCGCAGACCTTGCCAAAAGCAATAAAAAGCTTTAAAGATACCGGATATGCATTAACACAGGTGGTGCTAGATGCTTCAAGATGCGGCGTTCCTCAAAAAAGAAAACGATTTTTCTTAATTGGGGAATCAGCTGGAAGGGATTGTTTTTTAGAGAATGCGTTATTAAATGATCAAAAGTCTGATCGTATGACAATCAGAGAATATTTAGGGGATGAATTTGGTACAGAATTTTATTACAGACATCCTCGCTCTTATGCAAGAAGAGGAATATTCAGTATTGACGAACCAAGTCCTACAATCAGAGGGGTGAATCGTCCGATTCCGGGTACTTATAAAATACATGCCGGAGATGCTACGGAAGATTTGTCGAAGGTTCGTCCGTTAACAACCTTAGAAAGAGCCAGAATACAAACATTTCCAAGAGATTTTTTCTTTGAGGGAGGAAAAAATGATTTAGAACAAATGATAGGAAATGCTGTGCCGGTTGAATTGGCTGCATATGTCGGACGGCATTTACTGGATTACATGAATGAAAAAATAAATACACCTGAGATTGCATTAGAACAGTTGGCATTTAATTTTCACTGAATCAGAAATCAATCAATACCAAGAGAAATCCTCTTTCTTTTATCAAAGAAGGAGGATTTTTTATTGCCTTTTTTGCGCTTTTCTTCACATCGAGACTATGTGAGACTACAGAAATGGTATACAGAAAGAGAAGCAACGAAAGGGGGGAGAAAAATGGAGAGAGAAAGCTTTATCTTCTACCGCAGCTTTTACGATTCCATCAAGGGCTTAGGGGATGCGGAATTTGCGGAATGTATGCGTTTTCTGTGCGAATATGGGCTGAATGGAGCGGAGCAGACAGGCGGCACACTGGCGGAGGTGGTTTTGAAGATGGCGAAGCCGCAGATAGATGCGAATAACCAACGACGAGCAAACGGCGCAAAGGGCGGCAGACCAAAAGCAAGCCCCTCCGCACAGGAGCAGGCGGTATCCGATAGGAAAACCGATGGTTCTGAGACGGAAAACCATAGGTTACGGGATGCAAAACCTAATGTAAATGGTAATGGTAATGGTAATGTAAATGAGAATGGTAATGGTAATGGTAATGGTAATGAGAATGAGAAGGGTAATGGAGAGGGGAATGAGAATGCTTCGCAGGACGGACAACCACACCCCTTTCATCCCCCTTCTGTGGAGGAGGTACGGGCGTACTGCGAAAGCAAGGGCTATCGTATCAGTCCGGAGCGGTTCATGGATTATTACACCGCCAACGGCTGGCGGCTTGGCAAGTCCGAGATGAAGGACTGGAAGGCAGTGGTGCGAAACTGGGAGAGACAGGAAGCGAAGCAGACGGAGAATGTGAGTGGATATTGCCGTCAGGAGAGCGGAAAAGGAGTGAAGGGGTATGGTAGATGTGAAGGCGCTGATGCAGGCAGCGAAAAATACGACGGCACTGTCCTGTGAGGAGCGGATGGCGTTATACAACAGCAGAAGGGGCGACCTGACGGGATATGACTGCCCGATTTGCCGCAACAAGGGGTTTGTGTTTTTGATGAAGGATGGGTATGAATACACCATGGAGTGCGAGTGCATGGAGAAGCGCAGGGGCAAGTGGCGGCTGGAAAAGAGCGGCTTGCAGGACATGGCGGAGCGATACCGCTTCGAGACCTACGAGGCGAAAACAAGCTGGCAGAAATCCATCCTTGCGGCGGCGGAATGCTTCTGTGAGGAAAGAGAGGGGTGGTTTTATATCGGCGGACAGGTCGGGGCAGGGAAAACGCACATCTGCACCGCCATTGCGAATCGACTGATGCTCCAGGGCAAGGGCGTGCGCTACATGATTTGGACGGAGGAAGCTACGAAGCTAAAAGCCCTCAAGACGGATGATGAAAATTATGCACGCGAAATCAACAAATGGAAAACGGCAGAGGTGCTGTATATCGACGATTTTCTGAAAACCAGAAACGGCGCACTGCCGACCGATGGGGATATCAATCTTGCGTTTGAAATCATCAACGCACGGTATAATAATCGCGCCCTGCGGACGATTTTTTCAGGGGAAAGAGGGCTGAATGAAATCATGGAGCTTGACGAAGCCATGGGCAGCAGAATTTATCAGCGGTGCGGCAAATATAAGCTGAAAATCGGATGGGGCGAAGGGCGGAACTACAGAACGAGAGAGGAAGGCGTGGTGTAGGGCAATCCCTCCGCGGCAACTGCGCGTTGCTTGCGCCAAGGCGGCGGTTCGAGTATACTGGAGAAAAGGCGGTGAAGGATATGGAAACAAAAAGCATGGAAACAAAGGATATTTTATTGCAGCTGCGCACAAAGGCAGGGCTTTCGCAGGATGAGCTGGCGGAAAGGATATTTGTGACCAGACAGGCGGTATCCCGTTGGGAAAGGGGAGATACGATTCCGAATACCGAGACATTAAAGCGACTATCCAAGCTGTTCGATGTGTCCATCAACACATTGCTCGGTTCGCCGAGAGAGCTGATTTGCCAATGCTGCGGCATGCCGCTTGCGGATGACAGCATCAGCAGGGAAAAGGACGGCTTTCTGAATGAGGATTACTGCAAATGGTGCTACGCCGATGGGGTGCATCTGTACAGCGATATGGAGGATTTGATTGAGGTGTGCGTGAAAAATATGCCGAAGGATACCTACACAGAGGAGGAGGTGCGCGCCTATCTGCGGCAGCTGCTGCCTCAGCTTGAGTATTGGAAAAGGGCAGGAGAAAAATAAGGACATAAAAAAAGACTTTGCTCATCCAAGCAGATGAGCAAGGCCTTTTTAGAGACTATGAGAAAAAGTCTGTAAATAAGATTCTTCTATGATATACAAGGATGATTAGCTTGAAAGCTTCTCATCCTTATTTTATATATAACAGTTGTTGAATGGCATGTCAAGAGC